>ENA-OQCX01000001-OQCX01000001.1-human-gut-metagenome-genome-assembly--contig:-NODE-1-length-138788-cov-7.039153_pt1 | contig 138788 bp, 149 predicted proteins | sample MGYA00242762_ERZ504587 | MGnify/ENA primary metagenome ERZ504587 (study PRJEB26092, sample SAMD00036337) | human gut metagenome | host: Homo sapiens | study: EMG produced TPA metagenomics assembly of...
ATTCAAAGAGCGATGAAAGTCAGATCTACATCTGGACTTTTAGTACATACGATGGGCAAAATTGCCATCGCATTCATTTATCTAATTTTCTAAAACAAGGAATCAGAGTTCAACTACTGATTCGCATAATTTAATAATTCTAACCCCTAAATCCTATGTTGACCCAACGTAAAATCCATACTCACGGTGGCGGTTGGCCGTGACTTTATGGAATGACCGAAGACACTTTCCGTACAACCGTCAAAACCCATATGAGATATGGGACGACCAGTATTTCTTAATTAATCTTCAGCAATATGCGGATGAACATTGTTTTTCGTATATTTGTTGATTGAAAGAACAGTTCAATACTTAATCATTTATTAATAATAAATTTTATGAAAACCAATCTAAGCTCTCAAATCACTCTCAACAGAGTCTCCCCCAGGTACTATAGACCTGAGAATGCATTTGAACGGTCGGTATTGACCCGACTGGAAAAAATCCCGACAGATATTTATGAGTCTGCGGAAGAAGGCGCCAACCAGATTGCCCTTGACATTGCACAGTTAATCCGTGACAAGCAAAAGGCGGGACGTTTCTGTGTCTTGGCACTGGCAGGCGGTAACTCTCCGCGCAATGTATATGCAGACTTGGTACGTATGCACCAGGAAGAGGGATTAAGTTTCCGCAACGTAGTCATATTCAACCTCTACGAATATTATCCATTAGCTCCCAATGCCATCAACAGCAACTTCAACGCATTGAAGGAAATGCTGATAGACCATGTGGACATTGACAAACAGAATGTTTTCACCCCCGACAGCACCATCGCCAAAGACGCCATCTTTGAATATTGCCGTCTTTACGAGCAGCGCATTGAAAGTTTCGGTGGCTTAGACATTGCTTTGCTGGGCATTGGCCGTGTAGGTAATATAGGTTTCAATGAACCGGGTTCACGCCTGAACTCTACCACTCGTCTGATATTGCTGGACAACGACTCCCGCAATGAAGCTTCCAAGATGTTCGGTAGCATTGAAAATACCCCCATCAGCTCCATCACCATGGGAGTAGCCACCATCCTCTCGGCAAAGAAAATATATCTGCTGGCATGGGGTGAGGAGAAAGCGCAAAAGGTGAAAGAATGCGTTGAAGGTCCGGTAACAGATACTATCCCTGCATCTTATCTGCAGACTCACAACAATGCACATGTAGCTATCGACTTGTCTGCCGCCGCCAATTTGACGCGTATCCAACGCCCCTGGCTGGTAACCTCCTGCGAATGGAACGACAAGCTCATCCGCAGTGCCATCGTCTGGTTGTGCCAACTCACCGGAAAACCCATTCTGAAACTGACCAACAAGGACTACAACGAAAACGGTCTGAGCGAACTGCTGGCATTGTTCGGCTCAGCCTATAACGTGAACATCAAGATATTCAATGACCTGCAACATACCATCACCGGATGGCCGGGCGGCAAGCCGAATGCTGACGACACCTATCGTCCTGAGCGTGCAAAGCCCTATCCAAAACGTGTGGTCGTATTTTCTCCGCATCCCGATGATGACGTTATCTCCATGGGAGGCACCATCGTCGTCTGGTAGAGCAGAAACATGACGTGCATGTGGCTTACGAAACTTCCGGTAACATTGCCGTAGGCGATGAAGAAGTTATCCGCTTCCTGCACTTCATCAACGGGTTCAACCAAATCTTCAACAACAGCGAAGACCAGGTCATCAATGACAAATATACTGAAATCCGTAAATACTTGAAGGAGAAGAAAGACGGTGACATGGATACACGCGACATCTTGACCATCAAGGGACTGATTCGCCGTGGCGAGGCACGCACTGCATGTACATACAATAATATCCCTCTGGATCACTGTCATTTCCTTGACCTGCCATTCTACGAAACGGGCAAGATACAGAAGAATCCTATCAGCGAAGCAGACGTGGAAATTGTACGCAACCTATTGCGTGAAGTGAAACCCCATCAGATTTTCGTTGCCGGCGACCTGGCCGACCCGCACGGCACACACCGTGTTTGTACGGACGCCGTATTTGCCGCCATTGACTTGGAAAAAGAAGAAGGTGCCAAATGGTTGAAGGAATGCCGCATCTGGATGTACCGCGGTGCATGGGCCGAATGGGAAATCGAAAACATCGAGATGGCTGTGCCCATCAGCCCGGAAGAACTGCGTGCCAAGCGTAACTCTATCCTGAAGCATCAATCGCAGATGGAAAGCGCACCGTTCCTGGGCAATGACGAACGTCTGTTCTGGCAACGCAGCGAGGACCGTAACCGCGGAACAGCTGCCTTGTATGACAGCCTCGGACTTGCTTCCTATGAGGCGATGGAAGCCTTTGTGGAATACATTCCGCTATAAACGGATAAAATATTAACAATAGGATGAGATGTATTGCTCCGGCAATGCATCTCATTTTTTCATGTCTCAGCCTTCTTATATTCCCAAGGAATATTTGCAGATATAAAAACAATCAAATAATTTTGTTACTTATTTATCGAAACGACAAAACTTAAAAACAAACACCATTATGAAAAAGTATGCTATCAACATCCTTGTCATTTTATTCCTACTCACGCCATTTACATTGTTTGCAAATGGATGCCATGCCAATAACGACACCATCAAAGTATTGGCAATAGGCAACAGCTTTTCACAAGATGCAGTAGAGCAATATTTGCACGAACTGGGAGAAGCTGAAGGTATCACCATGATTATCGGCAATATGTTTATCGGAGGATGTTCACTGGAACGGCACGTGCAAAACATACGCAACAACGCTCCGGCCTATGCCTATCGCAAAGTAGAGAAAGACGGGGAAAAAACAGAAACCCGGTCAATGACTATTGAGAAAGCACTGGCCGATGAGAAATGGGACTATATCAGTGTTCAGCAGGCCAGCCCTTTGTCTGGTATCTATGACAGCTACAAAGCTTCCCTACCTGAATTGGTTAACTATATCAGGGAACGAATTGGAAAGGAAACCGTATTAATGGTGCACCAGACATGGGCTTATGCTACCAATGCCAACCACACCGGATTCAAAAACTATGACCAGAACCAAATGAAAATGTACACCAGCATTGTGGATGCAGTAAAGAAAGCCGCCAACCTGGTGGGTATCAAGAAAATTATCCCTTCGGGAACCGCCATACAAAATGCACGTACCTCCTTTATCGGCGACCATATGAATAGGGACGGATACCACCTTGACTTAACCATAGGCAGATATACAGCTGCCTGCACATGGTTTGAGGCATTGACCCATCAGAATGTAACAGAAAACCCATATTCTCCCGAAGGAATGGACCCAATCCATAAGAAAGCAGCTCAAATGGCTGCGCACAACGCCATCCTCTATCCGGACAAAGTTACGGAACTGACAGAACTGAAAAAGATTGCCGATTAATGCTTTTTAATTCTTAAGACTTACTTATATGTCTGCAAAATAATAAAAAGAAAGTAACCCGCTCATCAGTGAAGCTTTCTTTTATGTACTTTTGCACGCACCACCGTCTGGTAAAAGCAGATATTGGCAACTTCAATATTTCATCAGTATGAAAAAACTTATCCTAACCGGCATATGGCTCTTGTGTGGATTCCTCCTTCCGGCACAAGAACTAGAGCAGAATGTGGAAGAACGCCTCCAGACATTCTTTAGGGAATACACCACCCATACGGCCAACATCGGTACCTGCAAGCTGGATAGTTTCCGCATTGACTTCCGGAAGAAGAAATTGCTTGTCTATACAAACGAGCGCTTTGCCTACCAGCCTCTACGGCCTGAAACCGTTGATGCCATTTACCGCCATCTGGGACAAATCCTGCCAGGACCGGTGAACTATTTCGACCTCACCGTCTTTGCTGACGGGAAGAGCATCGAAGAGCTTATCCCCAACCTCTACCGGAAAGGGAAGAAAGACAAGGCACGTCTGTTCAGCCACCTGGAATACAAAGGTACCCCCTGGGTAACCCGTACCTCGCGCCCCTACGACATCACCCGCGGACTGGAAGGACGCCACATCGCCCTTTGGCAAAGCCACGGGAAATATTATATCAATGACAAGGACAAATGGGGATGGCAACGCCCGAGGCTGTTCTGCACTACAGAAGACCAGTTCACCCAATCCTTCATCCTGCCCTACCTCCTGCCCATGCTAGAGAATGCAGGAGCCAATGTATTCACTCCCCGCGAAAGGGACACGCAGAAGCAGGAAGTCATCGTAGACAATGACGGTAGCCTGAGCGGACATGGAGGACAAGGTTCCCTTTATCTGGACGTGAAAAGCCGGAAAGCACGTTGGGAACAGACCTCCCGACCCGGATTTGCCCAACGGAAACGAATCTATCAGGACAATGAAAACCCTTTCCTCTCCGGCACGGCACGCTTTACCAAAACTGAAAAGAAGAAAGACAAGGCTTTTGCCGAATGGGTACCGATATTCCGGAAACGGGAGAATATGCTGTATACGTATCTTACCAAACACTGCCGGGCAGCGTAAGCGATGCCAAATATCTTGTATTTCACAATGGAGGCGTCACGGAGTTCAAGGTGAACCAGCAAATAGGAGGCGGCACATGGGTGTACCTCGGCACATTCACTTTTGACAAAGGCCGGAACGACTACGGCATGGTGGTATTGAGCAACGAAAGCAAAGAGAAAGGCGTGGTCTGTGCCGATGCCGTCCGCTTTGGAGGGGGCATGGGCAACATTGCCCGCGGGGGACAAACCAGCGGCTTGCCCAGATACCTGGAAGGCGCACGCTACTTTGCCCAATGGGCAGGCATGCCCTATCCCGTCTATGGAGGCTATGAGGGAAAGAATGATATGAACGACGACATCAACGTACGTTCCCGTACAGTGAATTACCTTGCAGGAAAATCACTATTCAACCCGACGGAAGAAGGTTTGGGCATCCCCTTTGAAATGAGTATGGCCCTGCATAGCGATGCCGGTTTCAGTAAGGAAGATGAGATTATAGGCACTCTCGGCATTTATACCACCAACTTCAACAACGGCCGGCTGCATGCCGGTACAGACCGCCATGCCTCCCGTGACCTTTCGGACATTCTGCTAACGCAGTTGCAGCGTGATATCCGCTCTACCTTCAACGTAGACTGGACACGCCGCAGCCTATGGAACCGCAACTACAGTGAAACACGCCTGCCCGCCGTCCCTTCCACCATCGTAGAACTGTTGTCGCACCAGAACTTCGCAGATATGCGCTTGGGACATGACCCTAACTTCAAGTTCACCGTCGGGCGTGCGCTCTATAAAGCTATTCTGCAATACATATGCAGCCAGCACGGCAGAGACTACGTTGTCCAACCCCTTCCCGTCAGCCACTTTGCCATCCGCTTCGGTCAAAAGAAGAATACTTTAGAGCTTTCCTGGCAAGGAGAGGAAGACCCGTTGGAGCCGACTGCCAAACCACGTGAATACATTGTATATACACGTATCGGTCGTGGAGGATTTGACAATGGCGTACGCGTCAGCTCCCCATCCCACACCGTAAAAATAGAACCGGGCATCGTCTATTCCTTTAAAGTAACCGCCGTAAACCGGGGTGGCGAAAGCTTCCCTTCGGAAATTCTTGCCGCCTACAAGGCAAAGCGTGAAAAAGGACAGATACTTATCGTCAACGGATTCGACCGCATCAGCGGGCCTGCCGTTATAGACACCCCCGATGCGGCAGGCTTCGACTTGTCACAAGATCCGGCGTACCCTATCTCTATGACATCTCCCTCTGCGGCGCCCAGCAGAATTTTAGCCGGAAGGAAGCAGGACGACGTCTGGGAGAGAGCAGTGACGAATACGAAGGCATGAAAATCATCGGAAACACTTTCGATTACCCCTTCGTACATGGCAAAGCCATCCAGGCAGCCGGAAATTACAGCTTCGTCTCATGCAGCGACGAGGCTGTGGAAAAGGGCATCCTCTCATTAGAGGATTATCCGATAGTGGACTATATCCTCGGACTTGAGAAAGAAGACAATTCCAGCAATCCGGCACGCAATACCTACTACAAAACATTCTCCTCGCCCATGCAGCGCATACTGACTTCCTATTGCCAGTCGGGAGGTCATCTCCTGGTCAGCGGTGCTACGTAGGCAGCGATATGGACAGCTCGCAGGGCAATAAAGAATTTATTCAGAATATCTTGAAGTACCGGCATGGCAACTCTCTGAAAACAGACGGGGACAAAATCGCTGTCCGGGGACTGGGGCATACCTTCACCCTTCCCCGCCTGCCGAATGAGCAAAGCTATCCGGTCACTTCCCCTGATTGCATCCTGCCCATGTCTCCCGCTTTTCCAGTCATGACCTATGCCATCGGCAACACACCCGCCGCCGTAGCCTATCAAGGCAGTGATTATCGCACTTTTGTCATGGGATTCCCTTTTGAAAGCATCCGGGAAGAAACATCCAGAAATGTAATTATGGCATCCATACTCCGCTTTCTCACCACAGATTACACAGATTAACACAGACAAAATAGCAATCCCTATAAATAATCTGTGAAAATCTGTGTAATCTGTAGTGAAAAAACTATCTTTGCTTCCATTAATCATTAAACATTAACCACTAAACATTAAACATCATGTACACTATACAAGCCAACCCCAGCGGAACCCGTAGTTAGAAGTTTCTGAAGAGAATCTTGCCACCATCGAGAAATACGGCCTCTTCCGCCATCTCATCGACAGCAACGGTATTGTGGACGAAACCGTGCTCGACAAGTTGAAACTGAACATCCGCTCCCTCATCGCCTCGCAAGAGGAAGACAGCAAAGACCTGCTCGACCTCTGTATCGACGTTATCTATCACAACAACATGAAGGCCTCGGACTACAACAGCTCATCAAGCTCTATCTGCAATGGCTTTCCCAACAAGACACCATAGAAGAAGAATAAATGAAAACCATCGACACCTGCGGACAACAGCATTACAGCCCTTTAATCCCTGCCATCAAAGCCATGTGCGAGCCGGAAAAGGCGAGAAGCTGGAAATCATCATGGACGACGCTGCTGCCTTCAATGACATGAAAGAGTATCTTTCCGAGCAGCAGATAGGCTTCCGTGAGATTTACGACGGAGAACGGATGACATTACAGTTTTTAATGTGCAAATGAAAGAATATCGCCTTACAGACTGGCTTCCTACTACCAAGAAAGAAGTGGAACTGCGTGGTTGGGACGAATTGGATGTAATACTTTTCAGCGGTGACGCCTACGTGGATCACCCTTCTTTTGGAGCCGCCGTCATAGGCCGCATCCTCGAAGCAGAAGGATTGCGCGTAGCCATCATCCCCCAACCCAACTGGCGCGACGACTTGCGCGACTTCAAAAAACTGGGACGTCCCCGTCTGTTCTTCGGCATCAGTCCCGGCTGTATGGATTCGATGGTCAACAAATATACTGCCAACAAACGCTTGCGCAGTGATGACGCCTATACCCCGGATGCACGTCCGGATATGCGTCCGGAGTACCCTTCCATTGTATATACCCAGATATTAAAGAAGCTATTCCCCGATGTCCCCGTCGTACTGGGCGGCATCGAGGCAAGCATGCGCCGCCTGACGCACTATGACTATTGGCAGGACCGTGTACGCCCCAGCATCCTCCTCGACAGCGGAGCCGACTCACTCATCTACGGCATGGGAGAGAAACCGGTGGTGGAACTTGCGGAAAGGCTGAAACGCCAACAGACACAGATGGACGCCCCAAGCTTCAAAAAGCTCATCGCCGATATTCCCCAAATGGTTTACCTTGACAAGGAAGTAGTGTACAAGAAGGGATATCACCCTCTTTTCCCATGAAGAATGTCTGAAAGATAAAAAGAAAGAAGCTGCCAACTTCCGTCATATCGAGGAGGAAAGCAACAAATATACAGCATCCCGCATCTTGCAAAAGAGCGGCAAGCTGACGGTAGTAGTCAATCCTCCCTATCCCCCTTTGACGGAAGCTGAACTCGACCGTTCTTTCGACTTGCCATACACGCGCCTGCCCCATCCCAAATACAAGGGAAAACGTATTCCGGCATACGACATGATAAAGTTCTCCGTCAACCTGCATCGCGGATGTTTCGGAGGATGTGCCTTCTGCACCATCTCCGCACACCAGGGCAAATTCATCGTAAGCCGCAGCAAGGAGAGCATTCTGAAAGAGGTGAAAGCCATCACGGAGCTGCCAGACTTCAAGGGTTATTTGAGCGATTTGGGAGGCCCGTCGGCCAATATGTACCGCATGAAGGGACGGGATGAGGCCGTCTGCAGGAAATGCAAACGCCCGTCGTGCATCTACCCCAAGGTATGCCCCAACCTGAATACGGGACCACCGTCCGCTGCTCGACATCTATCATGCCGTAGATGCCCTGCCCGGCATCAAGAAGTCCTTCATTGGCAGCGGTGTACGCTATGACCTGCTGCTGCACCAGAGCAAGGACCCGAACACTAACAAAAGTACGCAGGAATATACCCGCGAGCTCATTGCCCGCCATGTCAGCGGTCGCCTGAAGGTAGCACCGGAGCATACGTCAGACCGCGTGCTCAACATCATGCGCAAGCCTCCGTTCAGCCAGTTCGGTGAGTTTAAGAAGATATTCGACAGGATTAACCATGAAGAAGGACTACGCCAGCAGCTTATTCCTTATTTCATCAGCAGCCATCCCGGATGCAAGGAGGAAGATATGGCGGAACTTGCCGTCATCACCAAACGACTGGACTTCCATCTGGAGCAAGTGCAAGACTTTACCCCTACTCCCATGACCGTTGCCACCGAAGCATGGTACACGGGCTTCCATCCTTATACGCTGGAACCGGTATTCAGTGCCAAAACGCAGCGCGAGAAACTGGCTCAACGCCAATTCTTCTTCTGGTACAAACCCGAAGAGCGCAGGAACATCATAAACGAACTGCGCCGGATAGGACGGACGGATTTGATAGACAAGCTATACGGGAAACGATAAAAATACGATATTTCCAAGAAACTCACAGCAACTGCATGAAACGATTCCTCCTCCTCTGCCTATCCCTACTCCCCATTGGAGCGACAGGTCTGCTGGCACAAAGCGAATGCCTGCCGCAAAATTACAGTATCATCTTCGGTGGCGGTGTATCCTTACCTCATGTAGAGGGAAACCGTAACGACTTCTTCAGCAAGAATGGCAACCGGGTGGGATATGACCTGATGACAGAAGGCCGCTACTACATCACGCCCCTATTTGCCGCAGGACTTCAATATGACTATCTACGCATGGCACGCCTGCCGGATAAGGCACATCTGCACTGCATACGCCCCAACATCACATACCGGCCCTTGTGGAGCAACGGGAATCAAGGACTGTTCCTCTCGTTCGGCATCGGTATATGAACTATCAGGAACGGACATATAAACGCGGTGAACGGAACGGACACCTTTTCCATAAAGGATATTGTGGAATAACTTTCGCAGCAGGCTATGAGTTCCGCATCAGCCGTAAACTCTCGGGCATGATTCGCTGTGATTTCCTGACAGCAGACTGGTTTGCCAACCCCGATGCACGACTTTATAACACAGACGGGTATGATGACGGAGTAGACCATAGCTGGTTCAAAAACAACATCACTTTCTTCAATTTGGGATTCGCCTTGCAGTTCGGACGTTAGTGGCAGGAGTGGCAACAGTTTACTCTTCCACCTGCATTGCCACTACCTCCTGCAACACACAGACAGCTTCTTCTACCGTCTTGACATCCTTCACCAACATACTCCGTTTGTTGTTCTGTTCGCGCAGGTCACAACGCCGGGTGTACTTCATCATGTAGGCAATGACCTTACCGAAAGCCTGGCTCTGATAGTACGGGCTGTCCGGATTGGAGACGAAGAACAGGGACATGCGCCCACCTTTCAGAAAGACTTTCTCCACGCCGAGGCGGGCAGCCAGGCGTCGCAAGGGAACGATGCGCAGCAGTTCTTCCGTTTCGGGAGGAATCGGGCCGAAGCGGTCTTCGAGGCGGGAACGGAAAGCATCCACATCCTTGTCGAGTGTCAATCCGTCCAACTCGCGATAGAGCAACATACGCTCGCTGCTGCCAGTCACGTAATCGGCAGGCAACAGAAGTTCAAGGTCGCTTTCCACCTGGCATTCGTCGACAAACTGTTCTCCACTGATGACGCTCCGTCTGCTTTCAGTTCTTCGGCATAAAGGTCGGCAAACTCGTCGGTCTTCAGTTCGTGCACAGCTTCGGAAAGAATCTTTTGATACGTCTCGTAGCCTAGGTCGGCAATGAAACCACTCTGTTCGGCACCGAGCATATTGCCTGCGCCACGGATGTCAAGGTCCTGCATGGCAATGTGGATGCCACTGCCCAGGTCGGAGAAGTTCTCGATGGCTTGCAGGCGTCGTTTTGCTTCGGGAGTAAGGGAGGACAAAGGCGGTGCCAGCAGGTAACAGAAAGCTTTTTTATTGCTCCGCCCCACACGTCCGCGCATCTGGTGCAAGTCACTGAGGCCGAAGTTCTGCGCCTGGTTGATGATAATGGTATTGGCATTGGGTATGTCGATGCCACTTTCGATGATGGTAGTGGCAAGCAGCACGTCGTAATCGTAATTGACGAAATCAAAGATTATCTTCTCCAGTTCGGCAGGCTCCATCTGTCCGTGTCCGATACAGACACGGCAGTCGGGAATGTGCCGCTCTATCATGGCCTTCAACTCAAACAGATTGGAAATACGGTTATTCACGAAGAATACCTGCCGTTACGGCTCATCTCAAAATTGACGCGTCGGCAATGATTTCCTCGTTGAAGGTGTGCACTTCCGTCTGGATGGGATAGCGGTTAGGCGGCGGTGTCTGGATGACGCTCAAGTCGCGCGCACCCATCAGCGAAAACTGCAAGGTACGGGGAATGGGTGTAGCCGTCATGGTCAGCGTATCCACATTCACCTTCAATTGGCGGAGTTTCTCCTTGACGGAGACGCCGAACTTCTGCTCCTCATCAATAATCAACAAACCAAGGTCTTTGAACTTAACGTCTTTTCCCAGGATACGGTGGGTACCGATAAGAATATTCACTTCCCCTTCGGCAAGCCCTTTCACTACAGCCTTTGCCTGAGCAGCGGTGCGGGCACGACTCAGATACTCCACCCGGCAAGGCAAGCCTTTCAAGCGCTCCTTGAAGGTCTGGAAATGCTGATAGCAAGTACGGTAGTGGCACCAGTACAGCACCTGCTTATTGTCCGCCACAGCCTTGAAAGCGGCACGAACAGCCACCTCCGTCTTGCCGAAGCCCACGTCACCGCACACCAGGCGGTCCATCGGACGGGTACTCTCCATGTCGGCCTTCACGTCGGAAGTAGCCTTGCTTTGGTCGGGGGTATCCTCATAGATGAAGGAGGCTTCCAACTCCCGTTGCAGGAAGCTGTCGGGACTGTATTGGAACCCCTTCTCCTCGCGGCGTTGCGAGTAGAGTTTTATCAAGTCGCGGGCAATATCCTTTATCTTCGTCTTGGTGCGGTCTTTCAGCTTCTCCCAGGCTCCGGTGCCGAGCTTGTTGAGGCGGGGCGCTTCACCCTCCTTTCCCTTGTACTTGGAAACCTTGTGCAGAGAGTGGATGGAGACAAACACCACATCTTCGTTCTGATAGACAATCTTCATCACCTCCTGCGTGGTGTCACCGTTGGGGATACGTACCAGTCCGGCAAAACGCCCCACACCGTGGTCGGTATGCACCACATAGTCGCCGGGGGTGAATTGGTTCAGCTCCTTCAGGCTCAAGGCCACCTTGCCGCTGCGTGCCTTGTCGCTCTTCAAGTTATACTTGTGAAAGCGGTCGAACAGCTGATGGTCGGTAAAGACGCAGATACGCAAAGTGTCGTCGGCAAAGCCTTCGTGCAGCGTCCGTTCCACGGCGGTAAAGGATATGTTGTCTCCACGGTCCTCAAAGATGGCACGGATGCGGTCAGTCTGTTTCAGGCTGTCGCTGCATATGTAGATGGTGTAGTGACGGGAGAGGTATTCGCGGAAACTCTCTGCCACCATGTCGAAGTTTTTATGGAAGATAGGCTGTACCGTAGTATGGAACGAGACGGTAGCATCCGGCGTTCCGGTGGGCTTGTTACCGAACTCCATCCGGCGGAAATCGAGGGCGCGCAGGGTGAACTCGCCACCATCAATCAGCTTGCCTTCCAGCGTGATGGCTCCATTCTCCTCCGACTCACGGGCGGCGATGGCCTGTGGGGTGAGCGATTCGTCGTGCACGGTCTGGATGCGTTCGCGTAGCCAGAGAAAATCGCGCATGGCAAGCAAGCTGTCCGACGGAAGGAAATCGAGGAACGACACCATGCCGCCGCTTCCCTTTTTTTCCAGGCTATGGCTCAAGTCGGGAACTATCACGATGCTTTCTTTCTTCTCCTTCGAGAGCTGTGTTTCCACCTCGAAGGTACGGACGCTTTCCACCTCATCGCCGAAAAAGTCTATACGGAAGGGATATTCGGAAGAGAAGGAAAAGACGTCGATAATACTGCCACGAACGGCATACTGCCCCGGCTCGTAGACGTAGTCCACATATTCGAAACCGTAGCTGCGCAATACGTCCGTCACGAAGTTCATATCCACCTCTCGCCTGCATGCAGTTTCAGTGTATTCTCTCCCAGTTCCTTACGAGAGACCACCTTTTCGGCCAGCGCATCCGGATAGGTCACCACGCAAAGCCCCTCTTCTCCTTTTTGCAGGCGACTCAGCACTTCTGTACGGAGTATTTCGTTTGCCGCATCCTTCTGCCCGTACTTGATGGCGCGGCGGAACGAAGAAGGAAAAAACAATACCTGCTCTGTCCCCAATATCTGCGTCAAATCATGATAGAAATAACCGGCTTCCTCCATATCGCCCAGAATGAAAACGAGCGGACAAGTAGCCCGCTGAACCAATACAGACGAAAACAAAGAAGCGGCAGAGGCATATAAACCTCCGCAATATAGGTGACGGACAGAGTTATCTTTCAGAAGCCTGCACACCCCCTCTACATTGGATGGGAAGCATAAGATTGTTGCAGTTCAGTTATATTCATTGCTTTGCGCTTTTTCCCCCGGTATTGCCTCTCATAAGGTATCCTACCGAAATAAATTCGGTGCAAAAATACACAAATAATCTTTAGCTTTGACCTGTCGGCAACTATGTTCTCTGAAATAATCTTTCTGCTGTCAGCCTGCACATCCTTCACCTTTTTTCTGTATCGCCCTATTTATCGGGGAAGGCAATGAAACTTCTTTTCCTCCAATTATGAATAACACAGCCTGCACAATCCCTATTCAGGAGTTATGTTACACAAAGTTTATCCCCAGCCTGCGGACATGTATCCCAGGGGTTGGTCTGTCTATCCCAAGGCTTGGGATAGACAGACCAAGACTGAAGAGCACTTTTTCTCCCTATATCTACCCACTTTATCCTTTATACTTCGAAAGTTTTTCTTTAATAGTTTGAATGTTTTCTGTTAATGATTGAAACGGGAATAGCTAAAGATTGAGGCTAAAGTTCAAAGTCAAGCATATGGTTCTTTGATTTAACCTGCATTCCTTATAGTCAGGAGTTAGAAGGAGCTACATAAATGAAAGAGTCGTGGCGCCAGAACTTTGCAAAATCAAGATTTGTGTGAAAATGCTGCCAGATAAAAAAGAAATGTATTACATTTGTTCCCAGTTATAACCCCCATTACCTATAAGTATGCAAACATCAGACAGCATTGTCATCATCCCCACCTACAATGAACGGGAGAATATAGAAAATATCATCCGTGCCGTTTTTGCTCTGAAACATGGTTTTCACATCCTTGTCATTGAAGACGGTTCGCCCGACGGAACAGCTGCCATTGTAAAGACCTTGCAGCAGGAGTTTCCCGAACGCCTCTTCATGGTGGAGCGCAAAGGAAAGTTAGGACTGGGTACAGCCTACATAGCCGGCTTTAAGTGGGCATTGCAACGAGGTTATGAGTATGTATTCGAAATGGATGCCGACTTCAGCCACAATCCCCAAGACTTGCCGCGACTCTACCGCGCCTGCTCCGAAGAGGGTGCCGATGTAGCCATCGGTTCACGTTATGTGAGTGGTGTGAACGTAGTGAACTGGCCCATGGGACGTGTACTGATGTCTTATTTTGCCTCCAAGTATGTACGCTTCATCACCGGGCTGCCATCCACGATACTACAGCCGGATTTGTATGTTACCGCCGCCGGGTATTGGAGACTATCAATCTGGACGGCATCCGCTTCAAAGGATACGCCTTCCAGATAGAAATGAAATTCACCGCCTACAAATGCGGCTTCAAGGTAAAGGAAGTGCCTGTCATCTTCATCAATCGCGAACTGGGCACCTCCAAAATGAACAGCAGTATTTTTGGTGAAGCCGTATTCGGAGTGATTCGGTTGAAATGGAACAGTTGGTTCCATAAATATCCTACCGTAGATAAGGAGATGAAGTGATAGGTGATAGAGTGATAGGGGTTTACTATAAATATTAGGAAGATATGAAAAGAACATTGATACATAACGCTACGATTGTCAACGAAGGACAATCCGTGAAAGGTTCCGTAGTGATAGAAGACGGGCGCATTGCAGAGGTACTGACCAACTGGAAACCTCTCTCCGCCCCTTGTGACGAGACCATAGATGCCACCGGATGCTATCTGTTGCCTGGCATCATCGACGACCATGTACATTTTCGCGATCCCGGGCTGACCCACAAAGCGGACATCCTCACCGAAAGCCGTGCGGCTGCCGCAGGTGGTGTAACCTCCATCATGGATATGCCCAATACAAATCCGGTGACCACTACGCTGGATGCCTTGAACGCCAAACTTGATTTACTGAACGAGAAGTGTATCGTAAACCATTCCTGCTATTTCGGTGCTACAAACGACAATTACAGCGAATTCGGCAAGCTGGACAAGCACCGCGTCTGCGGCATCAAGCTATTCATGGGTTCCAGTACCGGAAACATGCTGGTAGACAAGATGAACAGCCTGCTGAACATCTTCAACGGTACAGACATGCTGATTGCCGCCCACTGCGAAGACCAGGAAACCATCAAGAACAATATTGCCAAGTATAAGGAAATGTTTGCCGGAGAGAATGATATTCCCATAGGCAAGCATCCCTACATCCGCTCTTCGGCAGCATGCTATGCATCCTCTGAACTGGCAGTACGGCTGGCAAGGATTGCCGGTGCACGGCTGCATATTCTGCATGTGTCCACAGCCAAGGAACTGCAACTGTTCAATGACTATTCACTTTCCGAGAAGCATATCACCGCCGAAGCATGCGTTGCCCATCTCCTCTTCACGCTCAGTGACTATCGCACGTTGGGCACACGTATCAAGTGCAATCCTGCCATTAAGAAGCAAGCCGACCGCGATGCCCTGCGTGCAGCCGTCAACTCCGGCCTGATAGACGTTATAGCCACCGACCATGCGCCCCATCTGCTCTCCGAAAAAGAAGGAGGTGCCTTGAAGGCCATGTCCGGCATGCCGATGATACAGTTTTCGCTTGTCAGCATGCTGCAACTGGTAGATGAGGGAATATTCACACTCGAGACCATCGTTGAAAAAATGTGCCATGCTCCCGCACAAATTTACCGCATCAACGAGCGCGGCTATATCCGTGAAGGTTACCGGGCAGACCTTGTGCTGGTACGCCCCGATACCCCGTGGGAAGTGACAGCCGACAAAGTTTTGAGCAAATGCGGCTGGAGCCCATTGGAAGGACATACCTTCAACTGGAAAGTGGAAAGGACTTTTGCCAACGGACATCCCGTTTATAGCGACGGCATGGTGGACGATGCTTATCGTGGCGAGGAACTGAGATTTGGGGAGTGAAGGCTAGGAATTAAGGATTAGGGATTAAGGATTAAATGGGATGAAAAGGACAATACTGGCACCGGGGCATGAATTGCTTTCGTATCGGATTCATGAAGTAACCCCTTACATCAACTGGATTTATTTCTTCCATGCCTGGGGCTTCCAGCCTCGCTTTGCGGCTATTGCCAACATCCATGGCTGCGATTCCTGCCGTGCACTTTGGCTGACGACCTTTCCCGAGGAGGAACGTACCAAAGCTTCCGAAGCCATGCAGCTCTTCAAGGAAGCCAATAGAATGCTCGACCGACTGGACGAAACAATCTCCATCCATTGCATCTTCAGGCTTTGCCAGGCAAATGCAGACGGAGATAACCTCTTGATAGAAGGAACAACCTTCCCTCTGCTCCGACAGCAGACACCACAACCCGATGGCGGTCCATTTCTCTGTCTGAGTGATTTTGTACGTCCCCTCTCTTCAGGCACGCCCGACATCGTAGGGCTTTTCGCCTCTACCATCAGTGAAGAGGCCGAAGAGACTTACAAGAACGACCCTTACAAACATCTCCTTGTACAAACCTTGAACGACCGCCTCGCCGAAGCCGCCACAGAAAAGATGCACGAATATGTCCGCAAGGAGGCTTGGGGCTATGCCCCCGACGAATCCTTGTCCATTCCGGATTTGCTGGTCGAGAAGTACCAAGGCATCCGCCCCGCTGTGGGATACCCCTCCCTACCCGACCAATCCGTGAATTTCCTGCTGGACGAACTGCTCGGCATGAAACAGATAGGCATCACGCTGACTGAACATGGAGCCATGCATCCTCACTCCTCCGTCTGCGGCATGATGCTGGCACATCCCGCATCCCGATACTTTGCAGTGGGCAAGATTGGAGAGGACCAGCTGGAAGATTACGCCCGCCGCCGAGGAATGCCAATAGGGAATATGCGGAAGTTTCTGGCAGGAAATTTAGAAAGCGTATCATAATGCTGATAATTCGGTACATTGAAAAAGGAGTTACACAGACGACACAGATTAAACAGATTTTCACTGATAATTTTGTTCATCATGAATTTCTCATCTGTGGTCATCTGTTTAATCTGTGTCACCTATGTGCCATAAAAAATAATCCTTTTGAACTGTGATTTATCGCCCCTTTCCGCGACTAACAGTGCAAAGCAACTCGAAAGAAGCAAAAAGATGGAAAATGCAGAACAAGAGTTTGTATCCGTGGTACGAGAGTATGAGCGCGTGATATATAAGGTGTGCTATCTGTACACCACGCCCAACGCTACCCTCAACGACTTGTATCAGGAAGTGGTACTCAACTTATGGAAAGCATTTCCCAAGTTCCGGCGGGAGTGCAAGATTTCAACATGGATTTACCGCATCGCACTGAACACGTGCATCAGCTTTATCCGCAAAGAAAAGAACATCCCCGAAATCGTTACCCTCAACCAAGAAGCCGACCGGACTGAAGAAACCGACGAGACACAAGCCATGCTACGGCAACTCTACCGGATGATAAACCGGCTGGGACAATTGGAAAAATCCATCATCCTGCTCTATCTGGAAGAGAAAAGCTACGAAGAAATTGCCGAAATCACCGGGCTGACTTTGACAAACGTTGCCACCAAGCTCAGCCGCATCAAAGACAAATTGAAAAGAATGAATAAGGAGGAATAGATATATGGAACTGGATGAACTGAAGAAATCATGGAACGCACTGAATGAACAGTTGCAGAAAGAACCGATTGCTGATGAACAGCAGATTACAGAACTGATTGCCGGCTACAAGGCAAATACCCGCAAAAGTCTGGGACGCCTCGTAGTCATACAACGCTTCTCTATCGGAATAGGAACGATATGTCTGGCTACCCTTCTTCTTATATGGCTGCTACTGCCCACCTTCGGTTTCAACGAACAACTACAAGAAAAGATTGTTCCCTTTTTAGGATTCATTGCCATCAGCATTCTCGCAGGCATGTGGTGGGACTGGAAAACATACCGTTGGAATAAGAATACACATATTGAAGAAATGAGTGTTGCCGAAGTCAGCCGCCGTATGACCACTTTCCGCCAATGGACCAAATATGAGGTGATGGGCATCTCCATCTGGATTATCCTTTTCAATATCCTCAATTATTGGGTGATGGAATATCATCTGATGTCCGTTGGCGTGCAAGCCATACTGATTACCCTCTTTGTAGTATTTGATGCGTTGATTATCTATATTCTCTACAAGAAAGTGATTTATAAACATCTGGACAATATTAAAAAGAACATTGAAGAATTGAAAGATATATGCACCGAGTAACTCTTGTTTTCATCCTTTTCCTTCTCATCCCCGACCTTTACATTTACTTGGTTTATGTAGTAAGAAAAACCAGAAAGACATTTCTACGCAGCCTCTATTGGCTTCCCACCTTATTGCTGGCGGCAGGCTATGTTTACTTCATGTTCCTTACTGGCGACAATGCGATGTCAAACCATACGCAGGCTATAGGCAGACTGGCAATTACCATCATGCTGTTTGTCTTTCCAAAAACCATATTCATGCTTTGCTCTCTGGTGGGAGTACTGGCGCACTTCATCATCCGTCGTTGTCCCCGCAGCCCGTTCACCGCTATAGGACTGGTTTTAGCTGTCGTCAGCTTCTTCAATATCCTCTACGGAACTTTTGCAGGCATCACCCGTTTCGATACGAAAGAAGTAGAATATCGTTCTGCCGATATTCCGGAAGGTTTCGACGGCTACCGCATCGTGCAGATATCGGACATACACATCGGCAGTTGGCAGGGCAATCCGGACCCCATCAAACAGTTGGTCGATTCAGTCAACGGACAGAAGCCGGACCTGATTGTCTTCACCGGTGACCTCGTGAACCAGCAGAGCCATGAACTGGATGGTTTCCAAGAAATACTCTCCCAACTATACGCACCGGACGGAGTATACTCCATCCTCGGCAACCATGACTATGCTCATACTATCACTGGCAAAGCCCGAAAGCAGAAATCGCCAATCTGGACTATTTAATCCGGCAGCAGAAAGCAATGGGATGGAAACTGCTGAACAATGAGCATGACATCCTTCATCACAAAGGTGACAGCATAGCCTCATCGGTGTGGAAAACGACGGGGAGCCTCCTTTCTCCCAATTTGCAGACTTGCCACAAGCCATGCAGGGCACGGAGAGAATGTTCCAAATATTGCTCAGCCATAACCCTACCCACTGGAGCGCGAGGTACTGCCCCGATCGGATATTTCACTGATGCTTGCAGGACACACCCACGCCATGCAAGGCATCCTGTTCGGGCACTCCCTTGCCGAACTTATCTATCCGGAATGGAGAGGAATGTACTACGAAGGCAAGAGGGCTTTGTACGTAAATATTGGCATCGGCTATGTAGGACTGCCGTTCCGGTTCGGGGCATGGCCGGAAATTACGGTACTAAAATTAGTAAGAGAGAAAGAGTGACGAAATAAGAAAAAGGTATATCTTTGTAGCAATAAAAAATCCGACACCTATGAAGATACTTTATATTATTTATCAGGTTTGCTTTGCGTTGCCCATTTTATTGGTACTGACTATCCTTACAGCATTGGTCACCATCATCGGTTCGCTGATAGGAGGAGCGCATATCTGGGGTTACTATCCCGGTAAAATCTGGTCACAGCTCATCTGCTATATACTGCTTATTCCGGTGGAGGTACATGGAAGGGAGAAAATACACAAACGTACTTCCTACGTGTTTGTGCCCAATCACCAAGGTGCCTTCGACATATTCCTGATATACGGATTCCTGGGACGGAACTTCAAATGGATGATGAAGAAGAGCCTGCGCAAAATCCCGTTTGTCGGCAAGGCATGCGAGAGCGCAGGACATATCTTCGTCGACCGTTCCAGCCCCAAGAAGGTGCTTGCCACCATGCGGCAGGCAGAATCATCTTTGAAAGACGGCGTGTCACTGGTAGTATTTCCCGAAGGGGCACGTACCTTCACGGGACACATGGGGTACTTCAAGAGAGGTGCTTTCCAGTTGGCAGATGAACTGCAACTGGAAGTGGTGCCCGTCACTATAGACGGCTCGTTCGAGATTCTTCCACGCACCGGAAAGTGGATACACCGCCACCGGATGATACTGACCATCCATGAACCTATTCCTCCCAAAGGGAAAGGGGCAGAAAACATCAAGGCAAGCATGAACGAGGCTTATGCGGCGGTGGAGAGTGCATTGCCGGAAAAGTATAAAGGGATGGTGAAGAACGAAGACCAGGACAGATAAAGACATAATGACAAACGGAATGCCTGAATATCCTATCAAGATATTCAGGCATTCCCGTTTATCATTATCAACTCATTCCTGTTTATTTCTGTCCTCCTACAGAAGCATTTTGCTTCATGCGCTTCTGCTCTTCAATCAGCTGCATGTTCTCCTTCGCCTTTGTAAGGAAATCCTTCACCAAAGTATTCTCTTTAAAAGACAAGGGAGCAGTCCTCATGATGTCCTCAATCTGCGGAGTCATCACCGGATAGGGCAGTGTGCTGCACATCATCATGAATACACTGGGGCCCAGCACATTCTCAAAGTTATCTACAATGAACTGCCGGACGTAGTCGTTCATCTCCTTCACAAGTACTTCGCCTTCCTTTGCCAACTGCCCATGCACGTCATCCAGATTGGCACCGTCCAGCACCATACGCGCCTCTTTCCGTTCCAGCTCCTCTATCTTCACTTCCAGGGAATTGCGCTTGTCTATGAACTCGTACAGTTTGTCATTCAAAGGAGTCCCTTTGGCAATCAACTGAGTATTGGAGATGGAAACCACGATTTTGCCGTCTTCCAGCACCAAAGGCATAATGCCTCGTGGTCCATATAAAGAGTCACCATCATCACGGAATCGGCCCGGCCTTTCATCTTGAAATGCCCATGGATAACCTCTGCCGAGTCAACGTTCACCCATTGCCCGTCCCGAAGCGTCTTGAGGAACAACATCTTTCCGTCAAGGCTGGTTACCGAGGAACTGCCCTCTATCTTATACTTGCGGTTGCAAGAAGTAAAGAGCACAAGCAGGAGCAAAAAGGGTAAAATGCGGTTCACACTCATTCTAATCATGCAAGAAACGATTTTTGAATTACACCCAGCAAAGGTATTAATATTCCTTATAAACCGAATAGAAAGAAAGGATTTTTCATTCGGTTTACGTATTTTTGCACAATTATAAATCATAAAAATAGAGAAAATATACATGTCAACCTATGCACCTTTTGCCAAACCGCTCTATGTAATGCTGAAACCGGTAGGTGCGGTATGCAATCTGGCATGCGATTATTGCTATTATCTGGAGAAATCCAAACTATATAGAGACAACCCCAAGCATGTGATGAGCGAGGAACTGCTGGAAAAGTTCATCGAGGAGTACATCAACTCGCAGACCATGCCCCAGGTTCTGTTCACCTGGCATGGCGGAGAGACGCTGATGCGTCCGCTCTCTTTCTACAAACGTGCCATGGAGCTGCAAAAGAAATATGCCAACGGACGCACCATAGACAACTGCATACAGACCAACGGCACGTTGCTGACCGATGAATGGTGCCGGTTTTTCAAAGAAAACAACTGGCTGGTGGGTGTCTCCATAGACGGGCCTCAGGAGTTCCATGACGAATACCGGAAGAACAAGCAGGGCAAGCCCTCTTTCGTCAAGGTGATGCAGGGCATCAACCTGCTGAAAAAGCACGGTGTGGAATGGAACGGAATGGCAGTGGTCAATGACTACAACGCCGACTATCCGCTGGACTTCTATAATTTCTTCAAGGAGATAGGATGCCATTACATCCAGTTTGCCCCCATCGTGGAGCGCATTGCCCCTCATGGGGACGGACGCCATCTTGCCTCCCTGGCAGACAAGGAAAAGAGCACGCAGCTGGCAGACTTTTCCGTCACGCCGGAACAATGGGGAGACTTCCTATGCGCCTTGTTCGACGAATGGGTAAAGCAGGACGTGGTACTTACTACATACAGTTATTCGACTCTACCCTTGCCAACTGGATAGGCGAACAACCGGTGTATGTTCCATGGCAAAGACTTGCGGCCATGCAGGCGTCATGGAGTTCAACGGAGACGTATATGCGTGCGACCATTTTGTTTTCCCCGAATATAAACTGGGCAACATCCATCAGAATACACTGGTGGAGATGATGTACGGAGAACGGCAACAAGCTTCGGACTGATGAAGCAACAATCTCTCCCCACCCAATGCAGGGAGTGCGAATGGCTGTTTGCCTGCAACGGCGAATGTCCAAAGAACCGTTTTGCACGTACAGCCGACGGAGAGCCGGGACTGAATTACCTTTGTGCAGGATATCATAAGTTCTTCAGTCACGCAGCCCCATACATGGACTTTATGAAGAACGAACTGATGAACCGGCGTCCGCCTGCAAACATTATGGAAGCAATAAGAAACAATGCCATAAAGCCATAAGCCCACAAGCGATGACAATGAAATTCAAAGACATTACTTAATAATTGATTATATGAAGATTACATTTAAGAAAGGTTTGCTTGCGGCCATTGCCGCACTGACAGTCTGCTCTGCGCGTGCAGACGAAGGAATGTGGTTGTTGCAACTGATGAAGCAGCAGAACTCCATCGACATGATGAAAAAGCAAGGACTGAAGCTGGAGGCTGACGACCTTTACAATCCCAACGGCGTGTCACTGAAAGATGCTGTAGGTATCTTTGGCGGTGGCTGTACCGGCGAAATCATCTCTCCGGAAGGACTGATTCTGACCAATCACCATTGCGGATACGGTGCCATACAGCAGCACAGCAGCGTGGAACACGATTATCTGACAGATGGTTTCTGGGCCATGAACCGCAGTGAAGAACTGCCCACCCCGGGATTGAAATTCCGTTTCGTGCACCGCATTGTAGACATCACCGACCTTGTCAACGCTAAAATAAAGGCAGGCGAAGTGACGGAAATCGATGCACTGACTTCCCCGTTCCTCAACAAACTGGCAAAAGAGGAACTGGAGAAGAGCGATTTGAAGGGTAAACCGGGCATTGAAGTGCGCGCACTCCCCTTCTATGCAGGAAACAAATTCTATATGTTCTATTATAAGGTATACAGCGACGTGCGTATGGTTGCCGCTCCTCCCTCCTCGGTAGGTAAGTTTGGCGGTGAGACCGACAACTGGATGTGGCCGCGCCACACGGGCGACTTCTCCATGTTCCGTATCTATGCCGATGCCAACGGAGAGCCGGCTGAATACAGTGAAAGCAATGTACCCCTGAAAACGCCGAAGTTCCTGCCCATCTCCATCAAAGGTCTGAACGAAGGTGACTACGCCATGATTATGGGCTTCCCCGGCAGCACAGAACGTTACCTCACCCAGAGCGAAGTGAAGCAACGCATGAACGCCGTGAATCAGGCAATGATTGATATGCGCGGCGTACGCCTCGAAGTGCTGCGCAAGTATATGGATGCCAGTGACAAGACCCGCATCCAGTATGCCAGCAAGTTTGCCGGAAGCAGTAACTACTGGAAGAACTCCATTGGTATGAACAAGGCAATCATCGACAATGACGTGTTGGGCGCCAAAGCCGAAATCGAGAAAAAGTATGCCGCCTTTGCCCAAGGAAAACCCGAATACGAGGGTGTGGTAGAGAAAATTGATGCCATCATCGAGAAAAGCACCCCCACGCTGCGCCAGCTCTACTATACCAACGAAGCATTGCGCGGTGCCATCGAATTCGGCAGTACCTACCTTATTATGGATAACATAAAGAAAGCGCTCGAAGAGAAGAACGACTCATTGCTGCAAGCTTCGAAGAAGCAGTTGGAAAATGCATACGATGGTATCCACAATAAAGACTACGACCACGAAGTGGACCGCGCCGTAGCCAAAGCCATCCTGCCCGCCCTTGCCAAGCACTGAACGCCGACGAGCTGCCCTCCTTCTACCAAACCATCAACGGAGAGTTCAAGGGCGACTACAACGCATACGTAGACAACATTTACGACAACTCCATCCTCTCCAACCGCAAGAACCTGGATAAATTCCTGCAAAGCCCACCGTGAAAGCCATCGAGAAAGACCCTGCTACGGCTTACTCGCGCTCCAAGAACGAAAAGCTGCAGGAACTCGGAAAGCAATACATGGAACTGGAAAGCGGAATGGAACTGCTCCACAAGGCCTACATCCGTGGCTTGGGTGAAATGAAACAGCCCGTCCCCTCCTATCCGGATGCCAACTTCACCATGCGTCTGACCTATGGTAATGTAAAATCATACAGCCCACGCGATGCCGTACACTACGACTACTATACCACTACCGACGGTATCCTTGAAAAAGAGAATCCCGAAGACCGTGAATTCGTGGTACCCGCCAAGCTGAAAGAACTGATTCAAAAGAAAGACTTCGGACGCTACGCCATGGCAGACGGCACCATGCCGGTTTGCTTCCTCACGACGAACGACATCACCGGCGGTAACTCCGGCAGCCCCGTCATCAATGGCGAAGGACAGCTCATCGGTACTGCTTTCGACGGCAACTGGGAATCTCTGAGCGGTGACATCAACTTCAACAATGACCTGCAGCGTTGCATTGCACTGGATATACGCTACGTGCTCTTCATCCTCGACAAACTGGGCAATTGCAGTCATCTGATAAAAGAAATGAACATTATAGAATAAATTAAAGCCTCTGAGAGATTACCTCCCATACTGAATGGCATTCAGTCGTATAGTGAATGCCATTCAGTCGTATAGTGAATGCCATTCAGTCGTATACTTAACCCTATTCAGTCGTATACTGAATAGCCCCCCTCTCAGATGCTCTTCTAACGCACATCACCATGAAAAGAATCCTATTATCATTATTCATTACATCTTCTGTCCTTGCCGCACACGCCGACGAAGGTATGTGGATGCTCACCGACCTGCAAAAGCAGAACGAAGTAGCCATGACGGAACTCGGACTGCTCATCCCCACCAACCAAATCTACAATCCCGACGCATTGCCCTGAAGGATGCCGTGGTGCATTTCGGCGGTGGCTGTACCGGCGAAGTCATCTCTGCCGAAGGCCTGGTACTGACCAACCACCACTGCGGCTATGGCGCCATACAGCAACACAGCTCGGTGGAACACGACTACCTGACCGACGGTTTCTGGGCTATGTCCCGCGAAGAGGAGCTTCCCTGCAAGGGACTCACCGTCACCTACATCGACCGGATACTGGACGTGACAGAGTACGTAAACGAACAACTGAAAACCGACGACGACCCGAACGGCACCAATTATCTGTCTCCCAAATACCTGAAGACAGTAGCCGACCGCTTCGCCAAGTCCGAAGGCATCGCCCTGACACCCGGCCGCAAGCTGGAACTGAAAGCCTTCTACGGTGGAAACAGATACTATCTGTTCGTAAAGACCACCTATAGCGACATCCGCATGGTAGGCGCTCCCCCCTCCTCCATCGGCAAGTTCGGCGCAGACACCGACAACTGGATGTGGCCCCGCCACACGGGAGATTTCTCCATCTTCCGCATCTATGCCGACAAAGACGGGAAACCCGCCGCTTACAGCAAAGACAACGTTCCCCTAAAAGTGAAGAAACATCTCACCATCAGCCTTGACGGCTATCGCGAGGGCGACTTTACCTTCGTCATGGGATTCCCCGGACGCAACTGGCGCTACATGATTTCCGACGAGGTGGAAGAGCGTATGCAAACCACCAACTTCATGCGCCACCACGTGCGCGATGTCCGCCAGAAAGCTCTGATGAAACAAATGTTGCAAGACGATGCCGTACGCATCCACTATGCCAGCAAGTATGCATCTTCTGCCAACTACTGGAAAAATGCCATCGGTATGAACGAAGGTCTCGTCCGTCTGAAAGTATTGGACACTAAACGTGCACAGCAAGAGGCACTCCTGGCACGCGGACGCTCGCTGAACGACAATAGCTATCAGCAAGCATTCGACCAGATACGCGCCATCGTAAAGCAACGCCGTCCAGCCTCTACCACCAGCAAGCCATTCAGGAAGCACTGGTGACGGGACTCGATTTCATGCGTATCCCCAGCACCGCAGGACTGGTATCTGCCTTGAAGAACAAGGACAAAAAACAGATTGCAGCAGCTAAAGACAGCCTTCAGAAGGCAGCCGACCGCTACTTTGCCTCTGTCCCCTTCCCCGAAGTGAACGTATTGTTGGCAAGGAAATGCTGAAAATCTACATGAAGTATATCCCTGCCGAACAACGCATCGGTATTTTCCAAATCATAGACAAGCGTTTCAAGGGCAACAGCGACGCTTTCATCGACGCTTGCTTTGAACATTCCATCTTCGGCAACAAGGAGAACTTTGCCAAGTTCATCCGCAAGCCCAGCCTCTACAAGATTAATACAGACTGGATGGTCTTGCTGAAATATTCCATCACGGACGGCCTGCTTCAGACCTCCATTGCCATGATGGATGCCAATAAAAACTACAATGCCGCCCACAAGGTATGGGTAAAGGGAATGATGGACATGAAACTTGCCAATGGTCAGCCCATCTATCCGGATGCCAACTCCACCTTGCGCCTGACCTACGGTCAAGTGCTCCCCTACGCTCCGGCAGACGGTGTGAAATATGATTACTACACCACTCTGAAAGGAGCTATGGAGAAGGAAGATCCCGACAATTGGGAGTTTGTAGTCCCCGCCAAACTGAAACAGCTGTATCAGGCAAAGGATTTCGGACGTTATGCCATGCCGAACGGCGAAATGCCCATCTGCTTCATTGTCAACACAGACAATACCGGTGGAAACTCCGGCAGCCCAGTGTTCAATGCCAAAGGAGAACTGATAGGTACCGGCTTTGACCGCAATTACGAAGGTCTGACTGGCGACATTGCCTTCCGTCCGTCCTCCCAACGAGCAGCATGTGTAGACATCCGCTACACCTTGTTCATCATCGACAAATACGCGGGAGCTTCGCATCTCATTGAAGAGATGACGATTAAATAATGATTTAGCGAACAAATCCTCCTCCTATTTTGTTATCATTACAAATAAATAAAAACAGAAAGGAAAAAATTATGGAAAAGTTTGAAGAATTGATACAATCAGAAAAGCCCGTTTTAGTTGATTTCTTTGCAACCTGGTGTGGCCCGTGCAAGGCCATGCATCCGGTACTGGAGGAACTCAAAAACGAAATAGGAGATGCTGCCCGTATCGCCAAAATAGATGTAGACCAGCACGAAGAGCTTGCTGCCCGCTACCGCATACAAGCAGTACCGACATTTATCGTATTTAAGAAAGGTGAAGCCGTATGGCGCCATTCGGGTGTCATCAGCGGTAAGGATTTGAAAGCCGTTATAGAACAAAACTCTTAACAAGAAGAAATGAAGAAGATTATAGCAATGGTTGCCCTCGTGTTTTCCTGCATGCTGGCCTATGCTCAAACAAACGGAGAAGTTATCGTCATGAACAAAGCCATGTTCATCAAGGATGTGTTCGACTATGAGAAATCCCAGGACTGGAAATACAAGGGAAACAAGCCTGCCATCATAGACTTATATGCCGACTGGTGCGGACCTTGCCGCATGGTGGCTCCCATTATGAAGGAACTGGCCAAAGAGTATGCCGATAAAATCGTTGTCTACAAAGTCAATGTGGATAAGGAAAAGGAACTGGCAGCGTTGTTCAATGCAACAAGCATCCCTCTTTTTGTATTCATCCCTATGAATGGAGAGCCTCAGCTCTTCCGCGGAGCAGCCGATAAGGCTACCTACAAAAAGGCGATTGACGACTTTTTACTGAAAACAGAATAGTTCATAATAGAAAGAAAAAACTCCTGACTACCTTTACAAAAAGGCAAGTCAGGAGTTTTTGTATCCTATTCACTCAAAACACGATAGGCATCTCTTTCCATTCTCCTCCGTGTAGTTCCATCACCGATTCATATCCAGCTTTCCTCAAGGCACACAAAGCTTCGGGACGTCCGTTGCTTATCCGTTCCGGATAGTGCGAATCACTGTTCACCTGCACACGTACACCCAAATCATGCAGGTAGGAGAAATACCGCTCATTGGGGTAAAAAGTACCCAGGTCATGATAGGCTTTGGTATTGACCTCTACCTGATAGCCGCGACGGGCAATATCTGCGAAATACGCCCTAACCAGCTCATCATACCAAGGCTCCTCCAGCAATCCCGGGCGATAGCATGCTGCATTGTAGTGCATCTTATCGGCATGGCCCACAATATCAAAACCACCCAGCTCGAGCATCCTCGTCAACCTACCATAATAGAGACGGACCACATGCTCCAAGTCACCGCAGAAATGTCCGTCTACAATGGTCTTAAAGGTATCCGCAGGTACATCTACATCCACCACTTCCCCTTTGTCATTGTAGAGAAGATGTACAGAACCAATACGGTAGTCCAACGGCAACTCCCTGAAACGGGCGATGGACGGATTACTCGCTTCATTCAGATAATCAATCTCCAGACCGATATACAGTTCGATACGTCCGGCATACTTCTCCTTCAGACGATGGAATTCAGATAGATAGTCGTCCATGATATCCCACTCCATAGTCCATGCCGTAGAAAAAGGCAATGGAGCATGCGATGAAAAGCCATAAGATGTAAAACCTTCACTCAATGCAAAACGCACAAAGTCCTCCATGCCGGCACGCCCGTCACAATAAAGGCTATGGCTATGATAATTCGTCAGATTTCCCACTTTCTCAGTTCTAATTTTTAATTCTTAATTTTCAATTTCGAACTTCAGTTCGATTCTATCTCACTCAGCTCCAGCCAGCGCAATGTTTTTTCGTCAATCAAGTCCGACAATTCCGGCAAACGTTTCGACTTCTCCGTCAGTTCGTCCACAGACAAAGTACCGCTGCACAAAGCCTCTTCAATTGCATTCTTTTCGGTTTCCAGGTCAGCTATCTCCTGCTCCAATTGTTCAAACTCGCGTTTTTCCTTAAAAGACATGCGCCGCTTTTCGTTCAGACGCACCTTCGCCGTCTTGTCCTCCTGAGCCTTGGCGGCTTCTTTCTCTTTCTCCTTTTCCTGATGGACTTTCGCATCTTTCCAGTCGCGATATTGTGTATAGTTGCCGGGAAAGTCGCGGATGTCCCCTTGTCCGTTGAACACTAACAGATGGTCTACCACTTTGTCCATGAAATAACGGTCGTGGCTCACCACAATCACGCATCCTTTGAAATTCTGCAAATACTCTTCCAGCACATTCAGCGTCACAATATCGAGGTCATTGGTCGGCTCATCCAGCACCAGGAAGTTGGGATTGCGCATCAGGACCGTACACAGATAGAGGCGGCGGCGTTCTCCCCCACTCAGCTTGTAGACATAGCTGTGCTGTGTCTCGGGAGTAAACAGGAAATGTTGCAGGAATTGCGATGCCGTCAGCTTCTTGCCGTTGCCCAGTTCTATGACTTCGGCAATGTCCTGCACTACATCAATCACTTTCATCTGCTCGTCAAACTGCAAGCCGTCCTGCGAGTAGTAACCGAAGCGGACCGTCTCGCCAATGTCCAGCGTACCGCTGTCTGCCTGCTCCAACCCCATCAGTATCTTGATGAAGGTCGACTTGCCCGTACCGTTATTCCCTACGATACCCATCTTTTCGTAACGGGAGAAGATGTAGGAGAAATCATCCAGAATCTTCAAGTCACCAAAGGATTTGTACAGATGGTCTGCCTCGAATATCTTACTGCCTATATAAGAAGCCTTAACGTCCAGCTTTACATTGTCGTTGTTGAAACGCTGCTTAGCCACCTTCTCCAACTCGTAAAAGGCATCCTCCCGATAGCGTGCCTTGTGCCCGCGGGCTTGCGGCATGCGGCGCATCCATTCCAGCTCTGTGCGGTAGAGGTTATTGGCACGTTCTATCTCCACAGTCTTGGCCTCGATACGCTCTTGGCGCTTCTCCAGATAATAACTGTAATTGCCTTTATACTGATAAATCTGCCGGTTGTCTATCTCTACGATTTCGGAGCATACCCGGTCGAGGAAATAACGGTCGTGCGTCACCATCAGCAAGCTGAGGTTGTTCCGGCGGAGATATTCCTCCAGCCACTCCGTCATATCGAGGTCGAGGTGGTTGGTAGGCTCGTCCAGTATCAGCAAATCGGGTTCAGTGATAAGGGTATTGGCAAGTGCCACACGCTTCAACTGCCCGCCGGACAGATGTTTTACGTGCTGACTGAAATCACGTATTTTAAGTTGAGACAGAATCTGTTTCGCCTTCTGCTCGTACTCCCAAGCTTTTTCATGGTCCATACGCACCAGAATTTCGTCCAAGCCGGGATGCCCCTCCGTTTCCATGCAACGTTCATATTCCTTGATTAACTCGACAGTACTGTTGCCATGATGGAAGCACGCTTCGAGCACGGTCAGCTCTTCGGGATATTGCGGGTCTTGTTCCAGATAACCCACACGCAAATCACGACGGAAGGAAATGGTGCCATTGTCATACCCTTCCTTGCCGGAAAGGATATTGAGCAATGTCGTCTTGCCACTGCCGTTCTTGGCTATCAACCCGACACGCTGTCCCTCGGACAAGCCCAAAGAAATATTTTCGAATAGTACCAAGTCACCGAACGACTTGGTCAAGTTTTCCACCTGAAGAATTGAATTTACTGCTGCCAATGCTTTAATAGTTGAAAAATGAAAATTGAAAGTTGAAAATCACAGTACCGAGATGACCGGACCTTAGAACAAGGAGCTGTATATCTCCGGCAGATTCACTTTACCTCCTGCCTTTACTTTGCTCCAAACCAGCTTCATGGGGTCTATCCATTCACCGGTAGACGTGTTCAGCAATATGGGCGCTTCCCGGTTTCCGTCCACCAAGGTACGCCATTCCATACCGTCCACTTCATTGGCGAAAATAACACAAAGCGCGATGCCAAAAGCCAGCCATGCATCCTTCTTCTTAGGACCGATGTTGCTTTCTTCCATCATCTGCTGCATCTTGGCAATGTCTTCCTCAGCTCCCTGGAAATCCTTCTTCAACAATTCCTTTATAGTAGTATCCACCCACTCGTATGCTTCATTAATCTGGTAGATTTCCGAAAGGCGCACCGGAATTATCTCCGCTGGATACTTCACTCCATCCTTCCGCGTTTCCAGCGAAGCGATAATCTTCTCCGCTTCTGCAACCGGCTCTCCTTTCTTCACCGTAAACGAACATTCAAAGGCAACTTCATCCGCGCCCGTTATCCATAAATGGGAAGTATAGTACGCACCTTCTTCCTCGAACATCTCCTTACTATATGCACATTCCATCCGGCCTATCCTAACCGGAATGGCAGAGGAGTTTTCCCGTAACTCTTGCTTCACGGAGTCCTTGCCATATGTAGCATTCCCTTTGAAGCCGAAATGCGAAAATTACCGGTCCACTCATTGGGTTATAAAAAAGGAAAGAGCCTTCCCCGTCCTCGAATTCATTCCAGTCTACCGGATAAGTCATGGAGAACCATGCCCCCGGAGAGATAAATTTCTTGCTTTGTTCCATATATAGACTAATCTTTGCAAAGACAGTTCACACCATCTCAGCTATTTCTCGCAAAGATAGTACAAACCGAATGCAAAATAAAATGAACTTGTCCATTTTTTATGCTGAGGTGCAGCCTATCTTCGGTTTTAGGGCAAAAGTAACATATTACCGCCGTTGATATGCAAACAAACGAAACAAAAAAACAGCCGATTCTCACGAACCGGCTGTTCCAATCATCATCTATGAATGAAGACCATTAGAGCCTTCAATATCTTAACTATATCTTAAAATCCACATTTTGGGCGTAAAGATAATGAATTTGTATCACAAAATAAAATGCAATGAAAAATTAGTTTTGGGCACTGTCCCACCATACGGGTAAAGTCCATACGTCCTCGGCAGCATTCCAAAGTGCAATTGAAGTATCAGCTCCCGGAACAGTGGCACCGATAGCTTGCAGATTGGCCGTATTGTAGTTGAGTTCATGACTGCATTGCTGCCAACGACGGAACTGTTTACCTTGCGGAATATTCTTTTGGGCAGTAGCATCAACGCCATAGCGTGCAGGAATACCCCAGCCTAAGAAAAGCTCCGGATTAAAATCGTAGCGACGCATATCGTTCCAAATTTCCATGGAAAAATGCAATGCCAAACGCTTTTGAGTAAGAATCTTGCCCAAAGTAATATTCTCTTCAGTGCCGATACCATTGTTCAAATAGTTGTCAATATCGGTTTGCGTCATAGGAGAGAACGAGGGGCATGCTTCCAAATTGGCATCTTCACGGCACCACACTTTCAACTTATCGTTCATACCGTCGATACTGGCTGCAATACCTTTCTTATAAGCATTAAAAGCCGCTCCTTTATTACCTTGGTTAAAGAGTACTTCAGCACGTATGAAACAAGCTTCGGCATAGGTTCCAATATAGGTGGGAGAAGACACGCGAGTATAGAAAGTTCCCGATTCGCGAGAGGCATCAGTGCCATCGCGACGATAAAGTAAATCAGGACGTCCTTGATAAGCTTTGCACTGACTGGTACACTCTACATAAATAGTGTCCCCCTTACGGGTAGAAGATTCACTGTCAATCCACCAACCTTTGGCTGCCGAGAAGTTCGAGCGCAACGGTCCGCCGGTAAGGCTGGGACTATCATTGCCAATCATGTCTACACCCATAGAACGACGCCAACCGTTTTTGAACTTCACCTCTGCGGGTGAATTACTTGATTGCTTCGAATATGCCCAAGGTAAAATCTTATCGGCACGCGGATCTTCTATTCCACTTCCGGCAAAATTTGTCAGATTATCGTAAAGCATCTTGGTAGGCATATAGCGGCATTCATGCCACATACAGAAAAGAGCGGTGAATAATCAACCGGTTCATCCCATCCCAATACATCATGCGAATTATTGGCATCAATATGATTGAATACGGTATTGTCGGCATTGCTTTGCTGAGCCTTGTCAAGACAAGCCAAGATTTCTGCGGCATCGTATTTCCCTTCAAGATAACTGCCTTCACCCTTTTTAATAAGCTTGTTAATGTAACGTGCTTTAAGTAAGTATGCCAATTTAAGCCACTTGTCTACACTACCACCGTTCCAAATATCGCCTACAGCCAACGAAGCTGTCGCAGACCCTTGCTCTTTTTGGAACATCTCGATAGCGGTGTCAAGATCGGCCAAACAGCCCAAATAGATTGTTTTTCCGTCATTATAGGTAGGAGTAACACCGGCTTCAGCCTCACTCGACTTGTAAGGCATTTCTCCATAAAGGTCTGTCATAAGCATAAAACCATAGGCACGAATTACGCGAGCTGCACCCACATAATGCCAAGCCTCGGCTGCCGTAGCCTTGTCAATCAAAAATGGAATATTTACAGCAGCTCCACAGAACCACCATTGGTAGGGAGTGGTAACGGCACCGGTCTGAGGACTCCAATAAGACATGCTCCAATAAGTACCGCCGTCATAATAGCGTGTCCAATCGCCCATAGACATACTGGAACGCCAAGCAGCAAACTGAGTGGCACTGTTGGTATAAAATTCAATATGTGCCAATCGTGAATCATAGGTCGCATTTCCAGCTGTGGGATTTTCGGGATCGACATTTACATCGAGCCAGTCACTACACCCCGAGAACAAAGTCATAAGGCACCCACACTACATAATATCATAGATTTGAATAATTTCATATTGCTTCTGTTTTTTAAGAGTTAGAAAGTAAGATTCAAGCCAAATGACATGGTAGAAGTGGCAGGTACACCGCAGTAGTCAAATCCTACTGATGATGAGCCACCTACACCCGCACCAGCGGCAGCCACTTCAGGATCACCGTCGTAATTGGTGATGAGCAATAGATTGGTAGCAGCTACCGATACCGAAGCACGCTTTACAAATCCAATCTTGGAAAGCCACGTTTTAGGAAACTCATAGCTCAATGAAACAGAACGCAAACGCAAAGAGTTGACATCGGTAATATAGTTGGCTGACTCCTTAGAATAATAGTTCTGATAGTAATCCTTAATGATGTTGTAACCACTCATTTGTACTCCATTAAAAGTATAGGTTTTATCGGCCTCCCAAGTATTGGTCACTGGGTCACCATTGGCATTGACACCCGTTACAGTGAGAGAACGATTGCGTACATCGGCAGAGAACTGGCTCACACCGCTGTTATCCATAGCATATTGAGTACCGTTGACCACATCGCCACCTACACGGAATTCCCATAGCATATTGAAAGTAAAATTCTTCCAAGTAAGGGTGTTGTTCAATCCACCGGTAAACGATGACTCACGATTACCTACTGCTACAAGGGTTTTGTCATAAGTAGGCATACCGTTTTTGTCGAGTATCACCTCACCGGCGTCATTACGTTTCCATTTGGTACCGGCAATACCCATAAAATCTCCACCGCTGAACGAGGCTGCCTGCATACCGGCATATTGCACATCGGTAACATACATCACGCCCATACCTTCGGGAAGCCCGTCCAAAGTACCACGATTACCTGCCATGTTCAAGCCAATGTCCCATGTCCAGTCCTTAGTCTGTATGGGAGTTCCCGAAATAGAGAGTTCCATACCTTTGTTATACACATTGCCCGCATTGATACTCCAAAAGATGTAACCGGTAGATTGCGGACCGCGAGGAGCAAGAATCTGATTATATGAATCGTTGGTATAGTAAGCATAGTCTATGTGCAGGCGGTTTTTGAAGAAACTCAATTCCACGCCTATTTCGGTAGACTTGGTCATTTCCGGTTTCAGTTTGTCATTACCGCGTGTCCAAGTATTTCCCACACCTACCGTACCGTCAAGATAGGTACCCGTAGGCCATAAGGCAGTTTCCAATTCGTACACACCGGTATCTTTACCTACCTTGGCCCACGATGCACGCAATTTACCAAAGTTGAGCACACTGTCATCCAGCCAACCGAGTCGCTGCAAGGCTTCAGTAAATACGAATGAACCGCTTACCGAAGGATAGAAGTACGAACGGTTTTCAAGAGGAAGAGTAGAAGTCCAGTCATTACGACCGCTCACAGTGAGATAGAGCATATTTTTCCATGATGCACGGAATTCTCCAAAAGCTCCTACCAAACGTTTCTTAGTAGCTGCATGTGTGAATTGCTTATTGTCTTTACTGGCATTGGCGTATGAGAAGAAATCAGGAACGGAAAAGTTCCAAGCATCATCGAGCTACGGTCTGTCTTGGTTTCGTCCATTGTGGCACCCAACAAAAGATTCAAATCGAAATCACCGAACTTATGGCTCATGTTCGACATAAAGTCATGGCTCATATAGCGGAACTGCTGGGTGTTGTCACTCATCATACCTTTTTGCCACACTTGTTTAAGCACGCCATTGGCAGCCAAACGGTTGGAAGCAGTTTGGGTATAACGGTCAATACCTATTTTATAAGAAACAAACCACCATTGGCAATATCGGCTTTTATACTGAGCATCCCATTGAAACGGTCGATGTCGTCATACATGTGGTTACGATTGACAATCCAATAGGGGTTGTCGCGTTCGTCCCATGGATCAAGACGATCGCCAAACAAACGATAACGGGTACCATCCTCGTTCTGATAGTGGGTCATTCGGTCGAAAGGAGACCAGTTGTACACACCATAAAGAGCACCATTACCACTCGAATTATAAAGCCCGGCACCCGTCAAAGTACGGTCCGTATGAGCATCGCTATATGCGGCACTGGCGTTAAAGGTAAAAATCCCCACCTTCTGCTCACCATTGAAACGGAAAGCATATTTCTTGTATCCGGTCTCGGGCACAACACCTACCTGATCATAGTAAGACCCTGAAAGATAGAATTTACTATTCTTGGTACCCCCGGCTACACTGGCACTTTCATCGAAAATGTTTCCGCCTTGAAAGAAATCACCTATGTTATCATAAGTAGCTGCGTTCGACTTCTCTCCCCACGAAGTATAAGCAAAGTCATTAAACACAGTACCAGTATAGTTCTTCTTTGAATCATATTGGTCTTCCATATATCCACGGGCATATTGGCGTTGCGTTTGCGGCAGGTTCTTTACCCATGAAGCAGTAAACTTAGAATTGATATTCACTTCAACCACGCCCTCTTTACCTTTCTTGGTAGTGATAAGAATAACTCCGTTGGCTGCACGTGAACCGTATAAAGCGGCAGCTGCAGGGCCTTTGAGCACCGACATACTTTCTATATCTTCGGGATTTATATCCATCAAACGATTGGAAGTAGTAGAGGCAGAACGCATGGAACCATCGAAAGCCGAATTGCCCACCACTGATGAAGAGTTATCAAAAATAACACCATCCACCACAAAGAGCGGCTGATTGTCTTTGCCTTCAGCACCCGACGTTCCTCCACGCAATATAATCTGAGCGCCCGCACCAGCGGCACCGGATGACTGAGTAACATTCACACCGGCCACTTTCCCCGAAAGGGATGAAATAGGATTGGCAGTTTTCATCTTCATCAATTCATCCGACTTCACATCCTCCATTGAATATCCCAAAGCTTTGCGCTCTTTCTTGATACCCATTGCCGTCACAACCACTTCGTCCAGCGCTTGCGAGTCATCTTGTAAACTCACAGTATAAGTAGTGGCGTTCGTCACCTTCAATGTCACTGTTTTGTACCCAATGAAAGATACCTCCAATGTGCTACCCACCGGCGCCTCTACAGAAAAATTTCCATCAATATCCGTCACAGCGCCGGTACCAGAACCTTTTACTAACACGCTGGCGCCGATGATGGGTTCGCCTGCCGCATCTAAAACTTTACCTGTGATTTTCTTGGCTTGCTGAGTACTTTGGAACTTAGCACACTTTCAACAGCTGCATTAGCAGCAAAAGGTGCAGACACCCCAAACAATGCAAGCAACACTAATGATAAGCAATAATTTCTTTTCATAAGCTCTATTATTTGGATTTGTTTGCAAACATATGAATTAATTTAGAAATTCTATCATCAATCGAATTAAAAATTACTAAATAAATATTAAAACATTTGCATTTATATTTTTGCAAAGTTTTAAATATCTATTTAGTAATTATTCAAAGCATTAACTCTTAATCATATTAATGCCGTACTTGTATATAATATATCTCAATGATGCGAAAAAACGAAAAACACATCACATTTATCATTTATATATAGCAATGTTTTGAACTATTTGATTTACGCATTAAAGCATATTCATAAATCTTTATATAAAAGAACTTGATTACGTGGGGATATTGGTATGGATAAGGATTCTAAAAAGCAAATTAGTTAAAATGATTCATAAGTTCATCAAAAAATAGTGTTAGACTATTAACAATAATAAATTCCACATATAATCTACATTAACATTTTATTTTTCAGCATAATACTAATATATACAAGTTTCACTTATAAAAACTGGTCTCTTTCCATGTTGTGGAATTTCCATATCAGTGGTGACATATATAATGGTACAGATTTATTTCATGACAGCACGTAGCATGAGTGTGAGATTTAATTCATTGAAGCCTCTCAACGGTCTTCATTCATAGATGATGATTGGAACGGCCGGTTCGTGAAAATCGGCTGTTTGCATTCTACGCCTCATTTCCCTATCGGCTGTATTCTCCTTCTCACCTCTTTGGATATTTCCAGAAACATATAGTTCAGTTTGCCGGAATGAATGCCTTCCTTATTCTGGGCATACTTCTTATTGGCATACTCCTTGGACTTGTCAAAGGTGATGCGCGACATCTGGTTCTGCGACTTTCCCACCATCGTCGAATCCAACTGTTCGTCCGGAAAGAAATCATCCAAATCCACATCACCAATCATGGTCGTTTCAAGGAAATTCATGTCTTTATGACTGGAATCCGTGTAGTATCCTACAAACATATGCCCCGGGGTGCGCACCAATATAGGTTCTATGTTGATGGCACGGAGCAGAGAAGCAAAAAGCACACTTCCATCCACACAGTTGATTTGCGAGGACTCCAAGGCGTCATCGAACGTGCGCACACGCTGTGAAAAGACCACATTGCTGGAAAGGCTCGTATTGGAGACCGAGCTATAACGAAACTTACGCTTCTGCAGTACATTCCACAAGGCATAAACCTGCCTGTCCACCACTTCGGCACCTCCCTGATAGCCTAAAAAACGGTTGACGATACGCGTATCCAGCGCTTCACGCAACAGTTTGTCAATCATAGGATTCTCCTCATTTACATATGCTGCAAAAAAGATGCCGGTATCATGGAATTTTGTACCATTCGTGACATACCCCAACAGACATTCATTAATGCTGCGAACGGAAAAAGTACGCACCCTCTGCCCCAAATCCTTACCGTTCATCTCTACCATAACGGCCACACTAATGGGTTCCGCCTGGTTGTTATTCTTCAGAGCCTCATAATTCCATATGATATCAGGATAGATAATATACTCCGTACGCGGTTTTGCCAGCACAAATTCCGACACTGAACGGGAAAAGAACGGAGTCTCCGCAACTTCTACCCGCACCCGGCTATAAGCATTCCTCGAACGGACACGGACAGCGATGCACGACTTCGGATTACCTACATACATGGAGTCTACCGGCACTATGACCTGAGCATCGGTGGTAGCCACTGAAAGGATACTGGAAGGGAATATATTACCGCCCAGCTCATCCGCGATATCAAAGCCCGAACGGAAAGGAGCCGTATTCAGCCAGACAGAGCCGATTATCACTAAAAGCAGAGTTCCCACAATAACCGGCAAACGCCTTTTAGAGAAACTCCTGATATACATAAGTTCTTTCATACAATTCAATATTTACGAAGCAAAGATAATATTTTATATGTGACAGGGCTTTTAGATAAACGAGAATTTAATGTAACCCAAATGTAACACTTGTTTCATCATTCCGTAACAAATTAGCCTCACTTTTGTACCCAGAAAGTAGAAATGGCCTGCATCTCAGCACAAGTTTTCATGCAAACATGAAAATTCTGCATTCGGTTTGCACTATTTTTGCCGATAAAAAGAAATAAAGTTTAACTTTGTGACAAGAGAATTGTTTTATCCTTGTCATACATAAACAACAAAGCAATGAACGATTACCGGATTTTAGTAGTGGACGATGAAGAAGACTTATGTGAAATTCTGAAGTTCAACCTCGAAAACGAAGGCTACGAAGTGGATACGGCAAACTCCGCTGAAGAAGCTCTGAGAATGGACATTGGCAGCTACAGCCTGCTACTGCTGGACGTGATGATGGGAGAAATTTCCGGCTTCAAAATGGCGAGCATGCTGAAGAAGGACAAGAAGACAGCCCAGATACCCATCATCTTCATTACCGCCAAAGATACGGAAAATGACACCGTGACCGGTTTCAACCTGGGAGCGGACGACTACATATCCAAACCCTTCTCGCTGCGCGAAGTGGCGGCACGTGTCAAAGCCGTACTTAGACGCACCCGACAAGGAGAAACGGAACATGCACCGGAACAGATTGTCTACAAGACGCTGGTACTGGACATCATCAAGAAGAAAGTCTGCATTGACGGCGAAGAGGCACCGCTCACCAAAAAAGAATTTGAAATCTTATTGCTGCTTTTGCAGAATAAAGGACGCGTATTCTCGCGCGAGGATATACTGAACCGCATCTGGAGCGACGAAGTATATGTGCTGGACCGCACCATCGACGTGAACATCACACGTCTGCGCAAGAAAATCGGAGTTTATGGCAAATGTATCGTAACACGCTTGGGATATGGTTATTGTTTCGAAGCCGAATAACGACAGACACTTTCTGTCCTTCAGCCGGAAGCTTTTCCTTTCGGTCATCTCGCTGTTCCTCGTATTCGCCGCCTGCTTCATCGCCTACCAGTATCAGCGGGAAAAGGAATACAAAGTGGAGCTGCTGGACATGCAGCTGCAAGATTATAACGACAGACTGCACCAGGAGCTTCGCTACCTCCCCGACAGCCTATGGACTTCCATGCTGGACAGCTACATCTCCAAGCATGTGAACAAGGAATTGCGCGTCACTGTGGTAGACCTTCATGCAACGTATTGTTCGACAGCTCCCAGAACGACAGCCATGAACTGGACAACCACATCAAACGCCCCGAAGTACAGAAAGCGCTGAAAGACGGCAAGAGCTATGACCTGCGGCGCATCTCCGAAACCACCGGCAAGACCTATTTCTATTCTGCCACCGCCTACGAAGGCTGTATCATCCGCTCAGCCCTCCCCTACAACGTCAACCTGATGAACAATCTGGCTGCCGACCCACACTACATCTGGTTCACGGTCATTGTATCACTGCTGCTGATATCCGTCTTCTACAAATTCACCTCCAAACTGGGCAGCGCATCAACCACCTGCGCGAGTTTGCCAAAAGGGCCGACAAGAACGAACCCATAGACATGGACATACAAGCCGCCTTCCCGCACAATGAGCTTGGAGAGATTTCGCAGCATATCATACAGATATACAAGCGCCTGCGCGAAACCAAAGAGGCGCTTTACATTGAGCGCGAAAAGCTTATCACCCATTTGCAAACCTCCCGCGAAGGACTGGGCGTATTCAACAGAGACAAAAAGGAGATATTGGTAAACAATCTGTTCACCCAATACGGCAATCTGATTTCAGACTCCAACCTGCAGGCTACCGAAGAGATATTCTCCATCTGCGAATTCCAGAAGATAACGGATTTCATCAACAAGGCGCAGAAGCGCCCCTCCTACAACGAAGAACGAAGGATGTCCGTACACATCAACAAGAACGGACGCACCTTCATCGTGGAGTGCATCATCTTCCAAGACCTCAGCTTTGAAATTTCCATCAACGACATCACCCAGGAAGAAGAGCAAGTACGGCTGAAACGGCAGTTGACCCAGAACATCGCCCACGAGCTGAAAACCCCCGTAAGCAGCATACAAGGTTATCTGGAAACCATCGTGAACAACGAAAACATTGCACCCGAAAAGATGCAGGTCTTCCTGGAACGCTGCTACGCGCAAAGCAACCGCCTGAGCCGCCTGCTGCGCGACATATCCGTACTGACCCGCATGGACGAAGCCGCCAACATGATTGATATGGAAAAGGTGGACATCAGCATGCTGGTTTCAAACATCGTCAACGAAGTGTCCCTGGAACTGGAACAGAAGCAAATCACCGTTGTCAATTCCCTAAAACCGAAGATACAGTTGCGGGGCAACTACTCTCTACTCTACTCCATCTTCCGCAATCTCATGGACAACGCCATCGCTTATGCCGGCACCAACATACACATCAACATCAGTTGTTTCCGCGAAGACGAGAATTACTACTATTTCAGTTTTGCCGATACCGGCATCGGCGTTTCTCCCGAACATCTGAACCGTTTGTTCGAACGCTTCTACCGTGTAGACAAAGGACGCTCGCGCAAGTTGGGCGGCACCGGCTTGGGGCTCGCCATAGTGAAGAATGCAGTCCTTATTCACGGAGGCACCATCTCTGCCAAAAACAACCAAGGTGGAGGACTGGAGTTTGTATTCACACTGGCAAAAGAGAGATAACAGCCCGTTTTACCACACCAAACAAAATGCTTTGCATACCTCTGGAGAAGGTTCTTGTGGCAAGTGTGGCTTGTATTGGTATCTTTTCACCTTACCGACATGACGGATTGCTTAAATCGCCTTAAGTCACTATCAATCAGAGAGTAATTTTGCCAACCTATTGCCATGCTTTTGGCAAACTTTTGCCATGCCTATGGCAAAGTTTTGCCAACGCGGTGACAAAGTCTTGCCAAGAGGGTGGCAAAACCTTGCCAATTTGTCGGCAAAAAGAAAGAGAGAGGGGAAGAAAATTTATCACTCATAGAATTGTTTTCTCAAAAAGAATCCGTATCTTTGTCATGCATTGGTTCGCTCCCCCTCTTCTGGGAAAGCGATTAAAAGGGAATCAGGTGTAAATCCTGGACAGTCCCGCTGCTGTAAGTTTCGTGCAACGTTGCAGACAATTACTCTATGCCACTGGAATATTCTTCCGGGAAGGCGCCTGCAACAGAAACAAGTCAGAAGACCTGCCATGCATACTTTATCATTGCTTTCGAGGAAAAAGCGTTGAGTCTAATGAGCCGGACAAACCGTCCATCATTTCATTCATCAAACCTAATTCAGAGAAAGTAAAGAAGGTAATAAACTCTGCCAAGTTTATTTGATGATGTCCGGCCGAAGTGATTTCGTCCGGACATTTACATTACAAAAAGTCATATTTAAATTGGTTATTACATAGATTTTGTCTAAATTCGGCACATTAAACCGCAATAATCGGTTTATCCGTTAACCTATTGTCAAATTATTAAAGATACAGAGTCTATGGAATTACCATTTGCCGAAGCATGGAAAATCAAAATGGTGGAACCTATCCGCAAAAGTACCCGCCAGGAACGCGAACAATGGCTGAAAGAGGCCCACTACAACGTATCCAACTCAAATCGGAACAAGTTTATATCGACCTCATCACCGACTCGGGCACCGGAGCCATGAGCGACCGCCAATGGGCAGGCATGATGCTGGGTGACGAAAGCTATGCCGGAGCCACCTCATTCTTCAAACTGAAGGAAGTCATCACCCGCCTCACCGGATTTGAATACATTATCCCCACCCACCAGGGACGCGCTGCCGAAAATGTACTCTTCTCCTACTTGGTGCACGAGGGCGACATTGTGCCGGGAAACTCCCATTTCGACACCACCAAAGGACATATCGAGGGACGCCGGGCATTGGCTCTGGACTGCACCATAGACGAAGCCAAACAGACACAGCTGGAAATTCCCTTCAAAGGCAATGTAGACCCTAAAAAACTGGAAAAAGCATTACAGGAACATAGCGAACGGATACCGTTCGTCATCGTCACCATAACCAACAACACTGCAGGCGGCCAGCCGGTTTCCATGCAGAACCTGCGCGAAGTCCGCGCCATTGCCGACAAGTACGGCAAGCCCGTTCTCTTTGACTCGGCACGCTTTGCGGAAAATGCCTACTTCATCAAAATGAGAGAAGAAGGTTACCGCAACAAGAGCATAAAGGAAATTACCCGCGAGATGTTTGACCTTGCCGACGGTATGACGATGAGTGCCAAAAAAGACGGTATTGTCAACATGGGCGGATTCATAGCCACCCGCCGGAAAGACTGGTATGAAGGTGCCAAAGGCTTCTGCGTGCAGTTCGAAGGCTACCTTACTTACGGAGCATGAACGGTCGTGACATGAACGCCCTTGCCATCGGCCTGGATGAAAATACTGAATTTGACAATCTGGAAACCCGCATTCACCAGGTGGCTATCTAGCCATGAAACTGGATGAGTACGGGATACCCTACCAACGTCCCGCAGGCGGCCATGCCATATTTGTGGATGCCCCCAAAGTGCTGACACATGTGCCCAAAGAAGAATTCCCGGCACAAACACTGACCGCTGAGCTCTATCTGGAAGCAGGCATACGCGGCTGCGAAATCGGGTATCTGCTGGCAGACCGCGACCCGGTGACCCGCGAAAACCGCTTCAACGGCCTGGACTTGCTTCGGCTTGCCATCCCCCGCCGCGTGTATACCAACAACCACATGGATGTGGTGGCAGCCGCTTTGAAAAATGTATATGACAAACGGGAAAGTATTACCCGCGGAGTGCGCATCACCTGGGAAGCTCCGTTGATGAGACACTTCACGGTACAACTGGAAAGGCTGTAAGAGATTTACAGACTCAATGTCAAGACAAAATCCGGAAACAAATAATAATGAATAGTGAACCGCGTTTCTCCACCGTACGATATTCTTCGGCGGAGAATACGCCGCTTTCATTTACAGCAAAAGGCAGAATGCGCATGTGCCCGCGAAAATCAACCTCGGAAGCATTCAGGCATTTGAACATGGTCTCCTTAGCCGACCAGTGCAGCAACAGTGACCAAGTGTCTGTTCCGCGAAACACGGATGGCTGTTCATCTTCGCGCATGAATTTATGTGCCACCTTCCTTACCCGCTCACCATACTGCTCGATGTCAACACCCACTTCCCGACCCGGCAATCCCAAGACAACAGCCACATAACCTTTCGTATGCGAAATACTGAGAGAGGCGGAGTCATCCGCCAGATAAGGTTTCCCACTGGGATGATAGGCAATCTCTTTCTCTTCTCCCGACAGAGTATAAAGCAATACGCGGACAGCCAACCACTCCAAACGGCGGTGTGCCGCGGTGAAGCGCCGCATACCTTCCCGGTATACTTCCTGATGAGGAAGCATGGCCAGCAATTCCTCCGGAGATTCCTCCGTTTTCCAAATTCCCCATCGACAGGAAGAGCGGTATGTTGCAAGAAGAGGGGCACGGAACAATTTAAAAATTAATAATTAAAAATTAAAGGGAAGAAGAGTTGGGTTCTGCCGGGGCATTTACTGTGAACTTCACTTTCAGGATACGGCGGTTGTCCATCTCCAACACCTCAAACTCATAACGGCCGTAGGTCACCTTTTCATGGAGAGCAGGAAATTCCCCCTTCAGTTCCAGCAGAAGTCCGGCAAGCGTATCGGCATCCCCTGCCACCTCATCGAACGTTTCCTCGTCTATCTTCGTTATTTTATAGAAATCAGTCAGCTGGGTCTTGGCTTCAAATACCCAAGTGTGGTCATTCAGTACGGCATATGTACGTTCTTCATCATCGTATTCGTCATGAATTTCGCCCACAATCTCCTCAATAATGTCCTCCATGGTGACAATGCCCGACGTACCACCGAACTCATCGACCACAATGGCTATATGAATCTTGTTTGCCTGGAAATCGCGCAGCAAATCATCAATCATCTTGGTTTCGGGCACAAAATAGGCGGGCCGGATAAGCGACTGCCAACGGAAATTATCCCCTTTGTTCAGATGGGGAAGCAAATCCTTGATATAAAGCACCCCCTTGATATTGTCACGGCTATCCGCATAGATGGGAATACGGGAGTAGACATTCTCTACGATGCACTTCACCACATCTTTGAAAGGGGTACGGATATCCAGGTCCACCACATCAAGGCGAGAGGTCATGACCTCCTTGGCCGTTTCCCCGCCAAAGCGGATGATACCTTCCAGAATATTATTCTCCTCCGAAAGCTCTGCCTTGTCGGTCAGCTCCAACGCATGCGAGAGTTCATCGACCGATATGTTATGGTTCTTGCGGACCATATGCTTGTTCAAGAAAGAGGTGGAACGTACCAGCATAGATGCCATCGGATAGAATACGGAACGGCAAAACGTGATGCCGGGAGCGGCAAAACGGCAGAAAGCCAGCGTCTTCTGAGCCGAATATATCTTAGGCATGATTTCACCGAAAAGCAACAGCAAAAATGTAAGGACTACTGTCAGAATGAGGAACTCTGCAATGGGAGAATGAAATTGGAACACATTCATAAAGAAGAAGTTGCAGAGCATGATTATGGTTACATTCACGAAGTTGTTCGTAATCAGAATCGTTGCCAACAAACGTTCGCTGTTGTCCAGCAGATTACTGATTTTCTCATCCGAAGGATGCTTTCTCTCCGCTATTGCATTCAGGTCTGACGGAGAAAGAGAGAAAAAGGCTATTTCGGAAGCTGATGCAAAACCGGAAACAAGCAAAAGCAAACCTGCCAACACAATGGCTACAACGGCCGAAATAGAAGGAGTCTGTACGGATATACCGTTAAAAACATCTGCCAACTGGCATAAATAAGCGTCTGGGTCCAAAGATTTTGGTTTTAGTTAAACAATTAGAACGGCAAGTCGTCCGTCGGGTTATCTTGTGCAGGGGCAGCCTGCGGTTGTACTGGTTGTTGTGGCTGGGGGGCGGCTCCCGCCTGCGGCGCATAAGGGCCAGCACCGGGAGTTGCCGTTCTCGGAGTCAGCATCTCCATATTGTCGACAAATATCTCAGTCACATAACGCTTGATGCCTCCCTGGTCATCGTAAGAACGGGTACGTATCTTACCTTCCACGTAAAGCTTATCGCCTTTATGCACATATTTCTCAACGATTTCGCCTAAACGGCCACGGAATATCAGGTTATGCCATTCGGTACGGTCCGGAATCTGCGTACCATTCTGCAAAGTGTATCCTTTCTCCGTAGTGGCCAAAGAAAGCTGGGCAACACAGTTTCCACCTTCATAATAGGTTATTTTAGGGTCTTGTCCCACATTTCCTATCAATATCACTTTATTTACTGACATAAGCTTCTATTTTATTAATTTGCTGCCAAAATTAACGAGAATATTCACACCATGCAAGAATACAAACAACTTTTATACATATTTCTCCAAGAAAGCATGTATAAGGCGGGGCACCGCATAACGACCCAAATCTTCGACTGCAACCCGTTGGTAACTTGAGAAGGAGCTCGAATTATCGGGCAGAGTAACCTCGTAGAAGTTGGTGTAAATCACTCTGTGGGACAATACATGTTTCACCCCCCGAAGCAGTGTACGGACCATCCGCACCTCTCCCTCTGCAAACAGCGCATGAAACTGCGGACATGCCAGAAATTCCTCTTCGGATAAATCTTTTTCCGTTTCAACCAGAGGCAATTCAAAGAGATTTTTCCAGATATCGTCCTCCGTCCTCTTATGTATCAAGGTATGCGCGCCCATGCGTACATATATATAATTAAAATAGCGGTTGGTGGTCTTGGTTCTGTGCTGCTTCACGGGCAGTTGCTGCACTTTTCCTTCAGACAATGCCCGGCAGCTGCCGGACAAAGGACAAAACAGACAGTTGGGCGACTGCGGCGTACACTGCACGGCTCCGAAGTCCATAATTGCCTGGTTATAATCTGCCGGCCTGGATTTATCGAGCACCTCACCCGCCAAAGCGGTAAAAGTCTTTTTCCCTTCAGTAGAATCAATGGGAACATCAATGCCGAAATAGCGGGAAAGCACCCGATACACATTCCCGTCGACCGCCGCATAAGGCATGTCATAGGCAAAGGAGCAGATGGCCGCTGCCGTATAATCCCCCACTCCCTTCAAAGCACGTACCTCTGCATAGGTTTTCGGAAATGTCCCCTTCATGCTTTTGGCTGCGGCATGCAGGTTGCGGGCACGCGAATAGTACCCCAGGCCCTGCCAATATTTCATCACTTCGTCCTCGGACGCAGCAGCCAGCGACACCACATCCGGGAAGCGTTTTATGAAACGCAGAAAATACTCATACCCCTGCGCCACTCTTGTCTGTTGTAAGATGATTTCAGAAATCCATATCAGATAAGGGTCCGTGGTATTTCGCCACGGAAGGTCGCGTTTGTTCTCCGCATACCAGTCCAACAATGTTCCGCTAAAAATATTCATGCTGCAAAAATACTTCATTTTCAGCCTAACAAAGCTTAATGCCAAGACTTTTTTAGAAAATTGTCCGAAATATATTTTTTAGAGCCACGGAAAAGCTATATATTTGCAGTCCAAAAAATTAGGAAAACTATAGTAATAATATTTTTTTTAAAGAAAAATGACTAAAGCTGATATTGTAAACGAAATTACAAAGAACACCGGAATTGATAAGACAACCGTACTTACAACCGTTGAAGCATTCATGGACGCAGTAAAGGCATCTTTATCCAAAGATGAAAATGTTTACCTCCGCGGGTTTGGTAGTTTTGTAGTGAAGAAAAAGAGCTCAGAAAACTGCTCGCAACATCTCCAAGAACACTACAATAATCATTCCGGAACATAACATTCCGGCATTTAAGCCTGCAAAAACGTTCACCCTCTCAGTGAAGAAATAATAAACAATAGTATTAACCCATAAAAATTTTGAAGCTATGCCAAGCGGAAAGAAGAAAAAAAGACATAAAATGTCTACGCACAAGCGTAAAAAAAGACTAAGAAAGAACAGACATAAAAGCAAAAAGTAATTTTTAGTCTGAAGGACAAAATAAAGAACAAACTTGTGAAGCAAAATGTCTCGCGGGTTTGTTCTTTGTTTAAGTAGTAAATTGAATCATTTAAAAGCCAATTATTGTGACAAGCGAACTCGTTGTAGACGTACAGCCCAAAGAGGTATCCATTGCACTGCTTGAAGACAAGCAGCTGGTGGAACTCCAGAGCGAAGGAAGAAACATCTCCTTTTCGGTGGGCAACATGTATTTGGGACGCGTCAAGAAATTGATGCCCGGCCTGAATGCCTGCTTCGTGGACGTGGGTTACGAGAAAGACGCTTTTCTTCATTATCTGGACCTGGGTCCTCAATTTAACTCGTTAGAGAAGTACGTAAAGCAAACTTTAAGCGACAAGAAGAAGCTGAATCCCATTACCAAAGCAACCATACTTCCCGACCTTGAAAAGGACGGAACGGTTTCCAACACACTCAAGGTGGGACAAGAAGTAGTGGTGCAAATTGTCAAGGAACCTATCTCTACCAAAGGGCCGCGACTGACTTCCGAACTTTCCTTTGCCGGAAGATACCTCGTGCTGATTCCCTTCAATGACAAGGTTTCCGTATCACAAAAAATTAAATCGAGCGAAGAGCGCGCACGCCTCAAGCAACTGTTGATGAGTATCAAGCCGAAAAACTTCGGCGTCATCGTCCGCACCGTGGCCGAAGGAAAACGTGTTGCCGAGCTCGACGGAGAGCTTAAAGTATTACTGAAACATTGGGAAGATGCCATTACAAAAGTACAGAAGGCCACCAAATTTCCGACACTGATTTACGAAGAAACCAGCCGTGCCGTAGGACTGTTGCGCGACTTGTTCAATCCTTCCTTCGAAAACATCCACGTGAACAACGAGGCTGTGTACCACGAAATCAAGGATTACGTAACCCTCATCGCCCCTGAACGGGCAGGAATTGTGAAGCTGTACAAAGGTCAACTCCCCATTTACGACAATTTTGGTATCACCAAACAAATCAAGTCGTCATTCGGCAAGACCATTTCATACAAAGTGGTGCTACCTGATTATTGAGCATACTGAGGCGCTTCACGTAGTAGACGTGAACAGCGGTAACCGCACCAAGAATGCCAACGGGCAGGAGGCCAACGCACTGGAAGTGAATCTGGGTGCAGCGACGAACTGGCACGCCAGCTCAGACTAAGGGATATGGTGGTATCATCGTGGTGGACTTCATCGACATGAATGAAGCCGAAAACCGACAGAAGCTTTACGAACGTATGTGTGCCAACATGCAGAAAGACAGAGCACGTCACAACATCCTGCCGCTCAGTAAATTCGGACTGATGCAGATTACACGCCAGCGTGTACGCCCGGCTATGGATGTAAATACGACGGAAACCTGCCCCACCTGCTTCGGTAAAGGCACCATCAAATCGTCCATCCTCTTTACGGACACCTTAGAGAGTAAGATTGACTACCTGGTCAACAAATTGAAGATAAAGAAATTCTCGTTACACATCCACCCGTACATCGCAGCCTACGTCAATCAGGGACTCGTCTCCTTGAAACGGAAGTGGCAGATGAAGTACGGATTCGGTATCAAGATTATTCCAAACCAGAAATTAGCATTCCTGGAATATGTATTCTACGACCTGCAAGGGGAAGAGATAGACATGAAGGAAGAAATCGAAATCAAATAAAAAAGACGGCGAAGGGTATTTATCTTCGCCGTCTTTTTTAGCTCTTGCTTTGGGGGAGCTCTCCCCAAACATGCCTTTCGTTATAAAGCCAAACGATAGATTTCCCTGCAATCAGTCATGGTCAGCTTCACGTAGTTGCCAAGCAGTTCGCCTTTATTGCGCCGCAGACTGACGAGCATACGGTCTATATCGGGATGCTCGATACCCAACTCCTTAAAGCTAACCGGCAAGCCATGTAACGGAAAAAGTGTTTCAGTCGGGCAGTACCTGCCAAAGCCATCTCTTCCAAATCTTCGGACTTGGGTATATCAAAAACACGATGGGCAAACTGGGCTATCTTTGCCGGATTATGTTCTGCCATAAAAGCCATCCAGGCAGGGAAGATTACAGCCAAGCCGGCACCGTGGCTACATCATAGATAGCACTGATTTCATGTTCCAGTGCATGGGATGCCCAGTCTTCCTCACGCCCTACCCCACAAGTTCCGTTATGCGCCACAGTGCCACACCACATAATGTTGGCACGCGCGGCATAGTTGTCCGGTTGCTGTTTCACCCGGTAAGCTTCTTTAATGATAGCTGTCAAGGTGCCTTCACAAAGCCGGTCGCTGATTTCCACATCCGGTGTATTCGTGAAATAACGCTCCATGATGTGAGCCATCATGTCGGCAATACCACAAGCCGTCTGATAAGCCGGAAGGGTGTAGGTCAGTTCAGGATTCATGATGGAAAATACGGGACGCAAATGCTCGGGGGCACAGAGTCCCAGTTTTTGGAGTGTCTCTGTCTTGGTAATTACCGTATTGCCCGAACCTTCGCTTCCGGCAGCCGGGATAGTCAGCACCACGGCTACTTTCAACGCTTTCTCCACCTTGGCACGACCGATAAAGAAATCCCAAAAGTCACCATCATAGAGGGCTCCGGCAGCAATGGCCTTTGCCGTATCTATGACCGAACCACCTCCCACAGGAAGCATCATATCCACCTGCTCACGACGGCAAAGCTGAATACCTTCGTATACCTTCCCGTCAATGGGATTGGGCTGGACACCTCCCATTTCGCAATAAGCCACACCGGCTTCCTGCAAGGATTGCTTCACCCTATCCAGCAGACCACTCCGTACAACAGAACCGCCTCCATATACTATCATCACTTTTTGTGCACCATACTTACGCGCCAATGCACCGACTTGCACTTCAGTATTCTTGCCAAAGACAAACTCTGTAGGACTATAAAAAACAAAATTATTCATTGTATACCTTATTTAATGTATCGACTGTATCTTTCAAAGAAGCGTCCGAACGCTCCCCACTTCATCAGTCCTTTCTCAAAAACAAAAATACCCAGCAATGCACAAGAGATGCCCAGCATCACATCAATCAGATAATGGTGTCCCGAATAGACAGCCGTCCACCAGATACCGACCATAATCACCGCAAACAACGCTATCAACCACTTTTTGCTGCGGTCCATAACCGCGTAGGCCAAAGCCACCACCATATAGGCGGCATGGAGCGAGGGCACTGCTGCAAATACATTGGCATTCCTTCCGTAAATGGAGTTGAAGATGGAACATCCCAGCAATTCGTCAAAACGTCCTAAGCCGGCCACATTGCCCGGAGTGTCGAGTATCGGCTCGAAACCATAATTCATGGCATACCAGGGCGGAGCAGCGGGATGGATGTAATAGCCGGCAAAACCGATGAGATTAACCAGCAGGAACACCATCGCAAAACGAAGATATACCTTACGGTCACCCTTCAGATAGAGCCACAACCCGAATGCAATGGGAACCGGTACCCAACAGAGATAGAATATCCCGGCAAAGAAATCGGCAACAGGACAATGGTTCAAAGCAAAATACTCACAAGGGATAAGGACAGCACCGTCTACAGACAAGCCAAAAAGGGATTTTTCTGCCTCATAAAGTCCTTTTACATCAATGGGATTCACCTGGTAATTGGGATATACGCGCATCCAGTCATACGAAATGCCGAATATGAAAAACGGCAACAGCGCCACTGCCAACTTACGGGTTGTCTGTCCGGCAAAGAACAATACCCAAAATATACCCGCCATCAGGAAATGTTCCGGACGAAGCCCGATACAGACCGCTGTCAGAATCAGGAAAAACGCTGTGATGACAATCACCAGCACCGCCTCTCTCACAGAGGGAAACAAACTATTTTTCATTCCTTGTCTTTCAGTAGTTTATAGCAATGCGCCAAGCGGGCAAATGCCGTCAAATTCGCCAATATTGCAATCACTGCCATAGGCACAATTAGTATCAGCATCGGGTCGAATAAAGTACAATCACCAAAGATACCGCAGAACATGGCACCGAGGCAGTCAGCACAACGCGTTCGGGGCGCTGCATGAAACCCACTTTACACTCCAGCCCCAAACCTTCGGCACGGCACGCACGTAACTCACCATCAGCGAACCTATCAGCGCAATGAATGTAATGATGGAGCCCCACAAATAGCCTTGCAGCATCAGGTAATAGAAGATGCCGAACAATGTCACGAGCTCGCTGTAACGGTCGAGTACGGAGTCGTAGAGCGCACCGAAAGTAGAACTCATTTTACCCACGCGCGCCACACGTCCGTCCATCATGTCAAACAACCCGGCAAAGAGCACAATACCGCCTCCCCAGCCCACATAGGCCAGTTCACCACTCTTGTACACCCCGGCATACACAAACAAGGCAGCCGCCACGATATTCAGTACCAGCCCCGTAGTCGTAATAAAGTTAGGCGTAATGCCAATTCTAATCATACCATGCACCACAGGATTGATAATCTTGTATATCACCTGCTGCAACCAATCTCTATAATTCATATTCGTCTTTTTTGTTCTCTAAATAATGTTTCAGAAAGCCTTTTATATTGTGATTACGATAAACGAAAAAAACGTTGCAGATGGTAGTTCCAAAAAAAAGCTACCAGCACTGCTACTATTATCTTTGACAGAATAAATACATTGTCTATATAATATCCCAACAGCCCATTGACCCATGTCATGCCCGTAAGCCACTCGGTCAGTGCAAAAGTGCCCCAGGTATTCAGTATAATGCTGCCTCCCCAGACAAAGAGATATTTCACGGCAACATGCGTTTTCTTACAGTCTTCGGCATGGAACACCCATCCGTAATTAATGGCACAGTTTACAATGCTCCTACCACGGAACCCGTGAATGTGGCATAAAGATAAAAAACAGCAAAAGCCTTTACCAGAAGGATAGTCACCAGAAAATCGACAAAGCTTGCGAATTGCGCAGAAATCTGGGCCTTGAAGAAGATCCAGACAGAATGGCGCCACGACACACCTTTGCCATTTGATTTCAACTGATTATCCATCTTGCCACAATCAAAATTATAAATCCGTAGACTCCGGACAGAATATCGTCCATCATTACCCCGATTCCACCCGGCAGACTTTCCATACGGCGAATGCCCAAGGGCTTGAATATATCAAACAAACGGAACAAGACAAATGCTCCCAATGCATACCATACATGTCCGGCGGGCGCCGCAAGCAAGGCAATCCACACACCGACCATTTCATCGACCACCACGCGCGAAGGGTCTTCGCCCCAAGATGCCTCCAGGCGGTTAGCAGCCAGATACCGGCAAGTGTAAATACCAAAATCAATGCTACTGTCAGCCACAAAAGGCAGACACTTGAAACCAGATAAGACAACCCGAACCAGATAAGCGTAGCCAGCAAAGCTCCCGCAGTGCCGGGTGCAAAAGGAGAAAAGCCCGAGCCAAAGCCCGTACCGATAATAACTGGGAGGAGGGAGGGTTTCTTCATCAAAAAAGTAATGAGGTGATAAATGCGATAAAAACGGTAAAATGATAAATGCAATAAAGTAATAAAAGTGATAAAGTGATAAAGTGGTAAAGTGCTATCACTCTATCACCTTACCACCTTATTTTTATCACCTTATCACTGTTTTTTTAATCCAGATAACTCGGTGCTGTTTCACCCACCATGTTGCGGAGAGTCTCTTTCACCATGCGCCATTGCTGGAACAAATCGTGTACCGGCTCATGCTCGAAATCGTGCATCGGGCTCTTGCAGAAGAAAGACAGCCACGTCTGGATGCCGCACATGCCTGCACGCAATGCCAAATCACTGAAAATAACCAAGTCGAGCGCGATGGGAGCAGCAAGAATGGAGTCACGGCACAGGAAGTTAACCTTGATTTCCATCGGATAGCCCATCCAGCCGAAAATATCGATGTTGTCCCATGCTTCCTTGTTATCCTTACGAGGAGGATAGTAGTTGATGCGTACCTTATGATAAACATCACCGTACAAGTCAGGATATTTCTCCGGTTCGAAGATATTGTCGATAACAGACAGCTTGCTGACCTCTTTTGTCTTGAAGTTCTCCGGTTGGTCGAGTACCTCGCCGTCACGGTTACCCAGAATATTCGTAGAGAACCAGCCGCTTACACCCAGCATACGGGTCTTGAACATCGGAGCAAGCACCGTCTTCATCAAAGTCTGGCCACTCTTGAAGTCCTTACCGGAAATGGGCACATTCATTTTCTTGGAGAATTCCCACATAGCCGGAGTATCCACACACAGATTAGGAGCACCCATAATAAACGGAGCGCCTTCTGCAATGGCAGCATATGCATAGCACATACTCGGAGAGATAACTTCAGTATTGTTTTCCTTCATTGCCTGCTCCAAAGCAGCGAGAGATTCGTGCTCTTTGGACAGCGGAATATATATTTCGGTACTTGCAGCCCACAGCACAGCAATACGCTCGCAGTTATTGGCTGCCTTGAAGTTACGGATATCCTCACGCAACTGCTCTGTCATTTCCCAGCGAGTAGCAGCCTTCTTAATATACGTACCGTTCAAACGTTTTGCAAAATTGTGGTCGAATGCAGCAGGCATCGGCTTTGATGGCTTGCAGTTCGTCTTTTACCAAATTCAAGTCTTTCTCTTTCAAAACCTCGGCATACATAGCAGCTTCGTAGGCGTTGTCCGGGAAAATGTCCCAACCGCCGAAAACGATATCATTCAAATCAGCCAAAGGCACTATGTCTTTGATAAGTTTTTCTTTGCCATCCTGCATGCGCATAGCAGCCATTTGTGTGATTGAGCCTATAGCTTTTGCCAAGCCCTTGCGAGCAGCTAATGTACCGGTAATCATGGTGGTTGCAACCGCACCACCTACTCCGACTACCAGCACGCCCAAGCGTCCGGTTGCCGGCTTAATGTTTTCTTTCATTGCCATTGTATTATTTAGAGTTTAAAAAATTGCTCAAATTTAGGGTATTTTACTCAATTGGGATTAGTCATTTTATCCGATTTAATGTCCTATTAGTAAGATTTAAGTTAAAATGTCATGTGTAGACTGATTCTGAGCCCGGATTTGTCTACATCCGGTAAATTTCGGTAAGTCAGACGCCATACATAATCGACACGCAACACCTTGAAAATATTTTCAATGCCTACACCTGCCTCTACGTATGGCGTATGTCCCATGGTGGTACTTCCAGCAGGAAAACGGAACAAATCCTGCTGAAAAGCCGGATTATTCTTATCACTCAAATTCCCATACAAGCCGCGACAGGAAAGCACTTCACGCCATTTCAACTTTTTCAACAAAGGAATACGGTTGAAGAGCCAGCCGTTCAAGTAATAGGTCACATCCCAGGAAGCGTATTCATCGTTCATGAATTCCATGGCATTCATCAGTGAATAGGACTCGGGCTGTATGGTATAGGACAAGTTCGCGTTGGGAATGACGAGCAAAGGGAAAGGAACCTTATTCCAGACTTTTCCGGCTTTCAGGATAACGTCCGTATAACCGAATGCCGAGAACCAGAAACGCTTTTGAAAACCCGCTTCCGTATAGTGATAGGTATAGTCTCCTCCAGTACCCCTTTGGCAGCCATGGTATGTGTAAGCGAAAAGACCGGAGCATCCAGCGAAACGGGGAAACGGTTCCATTGGGTCTGGAAGAATTTCTCGTTGGGAGCATAGCGCAGCTTCAATTCCAGTTCACTGGTCGAAATACTTTTTACATACGTATTATGGTCGTCCTGCTTGACGAAAGGAATCAGATGGGATGATTCATCTTTACGCAGACGCGTCGTCATCTGCACGGAAAAGCCGGAATGGAACTCATTGGTATAGGTCAGTTCCGCCTTCCGCTGATAACCGATACGGTCATCCTTCTGACGTTTCAAGGCAAGAAAAACATTATCCTGACTGGTATAAAGATAGTGTTGTCCATATTGATTGACGTCTGACAAGTAACGGAGCTTCAACGAATGTATAGGAAATTCATTGGCATATTCCTTCTTCCTATGAAAAGAATATTCCAGTTCGGCGAGTCCCTTTACACGATGGTCGCGAAAACCGTATGCCATATAGCCCCTGCCGAACAAATGCGGATTGAGCCATGCCGTCGTCATACCGCCGGCACGCAAGCGCACCCCTTCCAGTGTATTTCCGCTGATAGTGGTATTCATCATACCGATATAGAACAAAGGTTCTTTTTCCTTCGGAGCGGGAATATACCCCGTGAACAGCACCTTCAACACTTTCTCCGTCCAGAAATAAACGGGATAGCTGCGCAACTGGGCCATCATCTTGTCCACCGAAGTCTCTTTCTTGCTGACCTCCACCTGGCGGTTGGCATCCCAATATGCTTCCGAATAGCCGGAAGCCGATGTCTCTTCAATCACCTTTTCCGGTTTTCGGAAAGCCTGCAGAGCCTTGTCATCCGGTTCATACTGATAATTTCTGTAATACACATCCCGCTTGGCATAAATACCGTCACTATTGTCCACCAACTTGAACTCCGTAGTGATACTCTCATTGAGCAACTGCCTCGTACCGTCCTCCGCGCGGTCAAAATTCTGTTCAATCTTCATGTAGTCCACAAAGTTCAGATTTATTTTCTGAGGAAAGTTCATGACGCACGCTTTACAAAATAGGTACTGTCCAGCATGACGTATAAATGTCCCGTAAAACCGAACGACTCGGAGTTGAAAGGGACAAATGTCAAGTCAACACAAGGCTTTCCGGCAACGGTAAGCGTATCCATCAGATAATATTTGTAGAAAGACGGCCCAAGGAGGATAGCGGACTGACAAACTTATTGGTGAACAAGGTGATGTTGTTCTCATAAAGGTCTACATCGGTCATGGTGACACTGATAGCCTGTTCCATACCCTGCTGCGAAAGCATTTCGTCCACTCCTGCCTGCCTGCGGGCGGTGACCCACTGTTTCCGGCTATGCGGAGACTTGCGGTAATAGTCTGTGGCAAGCAACTCACGGTTGGAGATGGCCAATACCGGCCTGCCGGTAACGGCAGAGGTATCGACATAATCCGTCAGGAACTTGAACTTACGGTAAAGCCACTTCTGTTGCTTCAAGCTGTCGAAGTTATTGATAGCAAAAGTCATCTTTTCATAGCGGTCACGTTTCCAGAAGTCGCGTTCGTCGGGCGAGTAGTCATCCCGATGCTCTATCATCTTGCGTACAAACTCCACTGCGGGATTATCCTTTTTCTTATACCGTTCACGCTTCGGCTTCACCACCACCTCATCCAGTGCATAAGTGGCTGGCGAAAGGGCTATATTGAACTTAGAAGACTTTGCAGGATGAATCAGCCGGACATATTCATTATATCCCACGGCCGAAATGACCAGCGTGGCCTCCGGGCGATAGGTCTTGAAGGAAAAACGGCCGTTATTGTCCGTCATCCCTCCCTCCGTAGTTCCTTTCAGATAAACTGACGTATAAGGCAACGGCTCCTTCGTCAACGAATCGGTGACAACGCCTTGCACCATATATTGTGCTCTCAATGGAAGAGTAACCAGCTGGATAAGCAGAAATACCCTAAAAAACAACTTCATACCTTGTTTTACCTAATTTGGATGGCAAAGGTACGGAAGAAAACTTTTTCTTAAAGTTCGGTTTTACGGAATAAATGTTCTAAAAAACTCCTTTTGTACAAAACACTTCCCGTTAAAAGCCGTTGTATAGCGAAACGACGCTCCAGAAAGCATCGGAACAACCAATATATAACCTAAACAACTTGATTATGGAATGGATTTTCAACCAGCTCAGGGAACGCCCCGAACTTGCCATTTTCCTCACTATATTCCTGGGATTCTGGCTGGGGAAACTGCGTATCGGTAAGTTACGCTGGGCACAGTGACCAGTGTACTGCTTGTAGGCGTACTGGTAGGGCAACTGAATATAGCCGTACCGGGTCCGATAAAGTCGGTATTTTTTCTGCTTTTCCTTTTTGCCGTGGGCTATAAAGTGGGTCCCCAGTTCTTCCGCGGACTGAAAAAGGACGGATTACCCCAAGTAGCTTTGCCGTACTGATGTGTGTATCCGTACTGTTAGTGACCTGGCTGCTGGCCCTGATGATGGGCTACAATGCCGGTGAAGCTGCCGGACTGCTGGCCGGTTCGCAAACCATCTCCGCCGTCATCGGAGTGGCAGAAGACACCATGGCCAATATGGGACTGGACGAGGCCCAACGACAAAGTTACGTCAACATCATTCCCGTATCCTACGCCGTCACCTACATTTTCGGTACGGCAGGCTCGGCATGGGTCCTATCATCATCGGTCCCAAGATGCTAGGCGGGCTGGAAAAGGTGAAAGCCGCCTGCAAGGAACTGGAGGCGAAGATGGGCAGCTCTCTGGCTGACGAACCGGGATTCATGCCGGCGGCACGCCCCGTCACTTTCCGTGCCTACCGGGTCGAAAACGAATGGTTCAAGAATGGAAAGCGGGTGATTGACCTGGAAGTCTACTTCCGGCAGCACGACAAACGTCTATTTGTGGAACGCCTCCGCAAATCCGGAGTTGTGGTGGAAGTCAGCATGAACATACAGATAGAGCCGGGAGACGAAGTAGTGCTAAGCGGACGCCGCGAATACATCATAGGCGAAGAAAGCTGGATAGGGCCGGAAGTACAAGATGCCCAGCTCCTGGATTTTCCTGCCGAAAAGTTACCGGTTACAATCACACGCAAGACGGTTGCCGGCAAGACGGTTGCAGTTATCCGAAGGGAAAAGTTCATGCACGGTGTCAGTATCCGGAGCATCAAGCGCGCCGGAATATCCATTCCCGTGCTGGCACAAACGGTAGTAGATGCCGGCGACGTCATCGAAGTGGTAGGTACCAGGCAGGAAGTGGAAGCAGCAGCCAAACGTCTGGGTATATAGACCGCCCTACCAACCAGACGGACATGATATTCGTAGGCCTGGGTATCCTTGTCGGAGGTTTGTTCGGAGCACTTTCCGTCCATATCGGCGGCATCCCCATCAGCTTGAGCACAAGCGGCGGCGCATTGATTGCCGGCTTGTTCTTCGGCTGGCTCCGCAGTAAGCACCCCACCTTCGGGCGCATTCCCGAACCTTCGCAATGGGTGTTGAACAATGTCGGTCTGAACATGTTCATCGCGGTAGTGGGCATTTCGGCAGGTCCCAGTTTCGTGCAGGGCTTCCACGACGTAGGTATCAGCCTGTTCCTGGTGGGAGCAGCCGCCACCACCCTGCCGCTGATTATCGGCTTGCTGCTGGCAAGGTATGTTTTCAAGTTCCATCCGGCACTGGCTTTGGGCGTCTGCGCGGGGGCACGTACCACTACGGCCGCTTTAGGCGCGGTGCAGGATGCCGTTGAGAGTGAGACACCTGCTCTGGGATACACCGTGACCTATGCCGTGGGCAATACCTTATTAATAATATGGGGTGTAGTCATCGTTTTGCTAATATAAGACGATTCTGTACCAATGCTTACTAATCCGGAGCATTCAAAGAATTATTGCCGGAAATGCAAGCGACTATATACCCATTCACTAATAGCTATTCGTCCGACAGCTGTCGGACGATAATTCAACAGTTGTCGGACGATGATTCAACAACTGTCGGACGAAAAGGAAACATATATCGGACGATTAATTTCAAGCAAGGAAAGAAATAGTATACCGCATGAACAGAGATTATTCGCCGAATGACTGAAAACAATAAATAACGAACCTAAACTTGAGCTTATGGATACAAAACTTTTAGAAAAGAAAATGGAATCTATCAGTCCTTTCGAACTGAAGAACCGCCTGATAGACATGGCAGACGAGAGTCTGAAGAAAACCGCCCGTACCATGCTGAACGCAGGGCGCGGCAACCCCAACTGGATTGCAACCGCTCCACGCGAAGCCTTCTTCCTGTTGGGAAGCTTCGGCCTGGAAGAGTGCCGCCGCATCATGGATTTGCCCGAGGGAATTGCAGGCATCCCCGAAAAAAAAGGCATTGCCTCTCGCTTCGAAGCCTTCCTGAAAAAGAACAATAACGTACCGGGCGCCAAATTGCTGGAACAAACCTACAACTACCTGCTGATGCAGCATGCCGCCGACCCCGACAGCCTTGTACACGAATGGGCCGAAAGCATTGTAGGCGACCAGTATCCCGTGCCCGACCGCATCCTTCATTTTACGGAAATCCTTGTGCAAGACTACCTTTCGCAAGAGATGTGCGACAACCGTCCTCCCCGGGGTGCCTATGACCTGTTTGCCACCGAAGGTGGAACAGCCGCCATGTGCTACATCTTCGACTCCCTGCAGGAAAACTTCCTGCTGAACAAAGGGGACGGCATCGTCTCATGGTTCCTGCCTTTACCCCCTATATTGAAATCCCACAACTCAGCCGCTACCAGTTTCGAGTGACCAAAATACATGCCAACCGCATGAATAACGAAGGGATGCACCTCTGGCAGTACAGCGACGAAGACATAGACCGCTTGAAAAGCCCTAAAATCAAGGCCCTCTTTGTCACCAATCCCAGTAATCCGCCCAGCTACACACTCAGTCCGGATACAATGGCGCGCATCGTGAGTATCGTCAGAAATGACAACCCTAATCTGATGATTATTACAGACGACGTATACGGTACATTCAGTCCGCACTTCCGTTCGTTCATGGCAGAAATTCCCTACAATACGCTTTGCGTCTATTCATTCTCCAAATACTTCGGTGCCACCGGATGGCGCAATGCGGTCATCGCCCTGCACGAATTCAATCTGTTCGACAAGCTGATAGCCAAACTGCCGAAAGAGAAACGGGAGATTCTGCACCGCCGCTACTCCACCCTCACTCTGGAACCTGAAAAACTGAAGTTTATCGACCGTATGGTTGCCGACAGTCGCCAGGTGGCACTGAACCATACCGCCGGACTGTCATTGCCACAACAGATGCAGATGGGCCTTTTCGCCGCCTTTGCCCTGCTGGACAAGGAAAACAAATACAAGCAAAAGATGCAGGAGATTATCCGCCGCCGATTGCATGCCCTTTGGGAGAATACCGGTTTCACGCTGACGGAAGACCCGTTGCGTGTAGGTTATTATACAGAAATCGACATGCTGGTTTGGGCAAAGAAGTTCTATGGGGACGACTTTGTAGAATATCTGAAACGCACCTACAGCCCGCTGAACGTAGTCTTCCGCCTTGCCAAAGAAACCTCTCTGGTGCTGCTGAACGGCGGTGGTTTTGACGGCCCCGAATGGAGCGTGCGCGCCTCACTCGCCAATCTGGACGAGAAAGACTATGCGACCATCGGCCAAGGCATTAAAAGGATATTGGACGAATATGCAAAAGAATTCTTTAAAAGCAGAAATTGAAAGGTGAAAGGTAAAACTTTCAAATTTCAATTAAATAGTATACGGAAGCGGGTCAATCCATCGTTGTAGGTACGTAGGGAGAACGTGCAACCATGACGGCTCAAAACTTCCCGGATAAACACCAGGCCAATTCCCTGCCCGTTCGGCTTGGTGGAAAAGAAGGGACTGAAGAGTTTAGCTTCGGTCTCTTTACTTATCCCCGGACCATTGTCAACGACTTCGACAGAAGCGGGGGCAGTGGTCCTTACTATTATCTCACCTTGCTGTCCGTTTTCTCCGGCATCCCCCTCTATACTTTCGGCAGCATTCTTGATGATATTCACAAGCACCTGCTCAAAAAGAGAAGCATCCATACGCACCATTCCCACCTCCGGGTCGCATTCCAGACGTAGCTCTATATTGCGGTCATTGCACATTCCTTCCATAAAACGCTTGCACATGGACACCAACTCATTCAGTTGGACGGGCACCAGGTAGGTTCAGGTATCTTTACCACATCTGCAAAACGGGTAATGAAACGGCTCATCGAGAAACAACGCTCCGTACAAACGCGCATCACGTCGCAGATGTCCTCCATATCATCTTCTGTAGAAAGTGCCTGCTCCACTGTATCGAGTGTGGAAGTGATGCCCGCAGTGGTATTGTTCACTTCATGAGCTATCATGCGGATTACCTTTTCATAGGCACGTTTCTCGGCACGCATCACTTCTTCCGTCATACGCTCTATCAAGAAAAAAGGATGTTTGAACCCTCTGTCAATAAAAGAAGAATGGGTGCATTTATAAATATTCGCGTCATTGAGACGGACCACTGCCGTCTCGTCTTTGGGAATGGACGAAAGTTCGGCAGCCAACGGGGAGTCCATCTGGTCCAGCCGCTTTGCCATCGCCTCCTCCATACGGACACCGAGCATCTTTACCGCCATCGGATTCAGTTGCGACACTTCATCGTCCATTGTCAGGATAATAACCCCCATTGGAGATGCCTGAATCAGCAAATCCAAGAAGTGATTCTGCTCGCGCATGCGCAACCGTTCATTCTTGAGCTGCTCCATCATTCGGTTAAAGATATTCACAATGCGGTCTGCTTCGTACTGCCCTACCCGGCTGAGACGGCTACTGAAATCCTGCTCGCGCAACAACTCCATACCGCTGCCTATGGTGTTCATCGGCTTCACTATCTTATTATAGAATACTATCAGATAGATAAGGATAAACCGATGAGCCCTCCAACACGTACAGATACAAAGAAGGCTTTCCACTCAGCAGATATACCAGCATTCCACCCAGACCGAGCAGAAAAAGGACAAGTATGAAGAAAAAGAATTTTATGCGCACGGGACTTGAATATTATATTTTTCCAAACGTCTGTAAAGCGCAGCGCGGCTGATGCCTAATGACACTGCCACTTGACTGAGATTCCCTTTATGCTGTTCCAACGCCTGCAAGATAGTCTGCCGCTCTATTTCATCCAAGGTCATACCTGCAAAAGAAGTACCTTCGGCAGCTTTGGCCGGTTCGTCGTGACGCAGATATTGGGCATCGAAATCCGTGGCATCCAGCACCGGCTTGCCGCTGACCAAAATGGTACGCTCCACCAGATTCTTCAACTCACGAATGTTGCCCGGATAAGGCAGGCGGGAAAGGAAATTCAGAGCGTCGGCCGAGAAATCCGTACGCGGCAAGCCGTTCACCTCTGCCTGACGGTCGGCAAAGTGACGTGCCAGCAAAGGAATATCTTCACGGCGCTCCCGCAAGGAGGCAGTTTTACGGTAATCAGGTTGATACGGTAAAAAAGGTCTTCACGGAAAGTACGTTCGGACACCATCTTGCGGAGGTCTGCATTAGTGGCGGACACAACGCGTACATCGACTTTGCGGGGACGGCTATCGCCCAGCACTTCGAATGTCTGGTCTTGAAGCACGCGCAGCAGTTTCACCTGGCAGGAAGGGTCGAGGTCACCAATCTCGTCGAGGAAGATAGTACCTTTATTTGCCATTTCAAAACGCCCTATACGGTCGGCGCTGGCATCGGTAAACGCCCCTTTCTTATGGCCGAACATCTCGCTCTCGAACAAGCTCTGCGAGATGCCACCAAGGTTCACCTTGACAAAGGGCTGCTTCACGCGTTGGCTGTTGATATGGATGGCTTCGGCAATCAGCTCCTTGCCCGTTCCGCTTTCGCCCGTAATCAGCACCGAAGCATTGGTACGGGCTATGCGAGCCACTGTGTTCAGCACTTCCATCAGCCCTTTGGACTTACCTATAATATGGCTGCGATTCAATGCGGTAGTCTGCTCTTCCGGCACCTCTTTCGGGGCGGCCGTAAGCTCAAGGGCCGTCTCGATGCGCTGCAAAAGAGCAGCATTGTTCCAAGGCTTGGTTATGAAATCGAATGCGCCGGCCTGCATACCCTGCACGGCAAGCTGGATACTTCCCCATGCCGTCATCAAAATAACGGGCACATCGGGACGGAACACCTTTACCTGCTTCAATAAGGTAAGTCCCTCTTCTCCGGTAGTGGAAAGAGTGAAGTTCATATCCATCAAAATCAAGGCGGGAGCTTCGGCCCTAACTATGTCCATAGCTTCGCGAGGACTTGGAGCCGTTTTCACCTCATATCCGGCACGCTTCAGCATAAAGCTGAGGGAAGAGCGCACAGCACTATCGTCGTCTATTATCAGTATCATAAAAATTGTAGTTTGTTTCCCGCAAAAATAAGTAAAAAAGCAGAGTTATGAATGATAAGTTATAAGTTATTCACCTATAATATCGCATATACGGTACTTTTACCGGCAAATAATTCATAACTTATCACTTGCAACCCGTCGACTTATCCTCTTACCACCTCTTCAAAATCAGCTTCCAATTCCGTATCGCGTTCAAAATCCCAAAGGGTCAAGCTGCGGAGCTGATAGAAGTAATACCAATAGTAGTACAGCTCTGAAATATGCTTTTGACGGGCTTCGTCTTTAGAGTTCTGTGCATCGTTCAGGTCCAGGGTGCTGATTTTACCTATCATAAAGGTCTCTACACTGGTCTTGTAACGCTTCTCAGCAATGACATCCGCCTCTTCGGCTATGTCCAGCTGTTGCGCCTGGTTGTTGAAGTTAGCCACCAGCAAAAAGATGTCCTGGTTAAAGTCCATCTGTTCCTGACGGATTCTGGACAAGACCACTTCACGGTTGCTCTTTGCCACCCTTACCTTGCCGCGGCGCTTGCCCCAGTCAAGGATAGGAATCTTGACGCCTACCTGCACAATCTGATTATCAAGCAAGTCCCGGTAGGCTGAAGAGAATTCATGGTTCTGCCCCGTATAGCCCACACTGGCAAAGAGGTCGATGCTGCGCAAGTTTCCGCGTGCCGTTGCCACTTCATAATCAGCTTCGAGCTGGCGGCGGCGAATGTTCTGTGCAAAGGAGTTGCGTTCCAGTGCCTTGTTCAGCACACGGTCATACTCCATCTTTATATCGGGAACAGTGGCGGGCAACACCGGATTCAGGCTTTCCTGCTCGGACACCCCGAGGAAAGAACGGAGCTGGAACATTTTTGCATTCAGGTTGCTCTCTGCCTCAGTCACGTCGGCCTTGCCCTGCAATGAATTCAGTTTAAGCTGCAACAAATCATTCTCGGATATCTGTCCCATTTTACGTTTGGCTATGGCCACTTCATAAAGGCGGTCGGCATTCGTCTTGTTCTGCATGGCGGTAGCGAGCGATTCTTTGGCCAGCAGCAACTCAAAGAAATAAGTGATGGTTTTCATCGTCACCTCTTCCGTAGCTGAAATGAACTCGGCCTTTGCTCGGCATAGCGTACGGGCTCTATACGGCGGTTCCACTTCAAGGTATTCACTCCGAAGACCGGTTGCGTCAACTCCAGACTCACGGGGACTGACATGAACTGCTTCGCTCCTCCGGAACCCAGTTGTTTGAGATAATCCAGCGAAGAAGTCAGTGACAGCTTACCCCCCGTAAACCAAATGTTCTGGTCTACCGAAAGCTGTCCGGACAGCCCCAGTGTATTGTTGCGAACAAAGCTATAGGAGCCGTCGGAATTCTGGTAGGTACTGTAGGACTTGTTATAGTTGGGTAGTGTACCGGTGAAATTCACTTCCGGCAACAAGTCCGCACGGAATGTACGGTATTCCCAATACGCGGTTTTCAATTCATTCAATGCCACAGCAGCATCCACAGACTGCGTACGGGCCAGTACAATGGCCTCCGACAGCGTAATATTGCGTTCATGTCCCAAAGTATCATTCTGCGCCATGGTTGCCAACGGCATCAAAAAACAAACTGCAAGTAAAATATTCTTTTTCATGTTCAATCTTTAAAATTGTCGCAAACAGAAAAGCAAAGAGTGTGCCAAGTGGCCGGAAAGGTTTCATAGAGGGGTAAGTGTTCATTTTCGGACAGTGGGGATGTCCGTTAGCGGACGATATCAAGAAAACAACCGGTCTCTATCTAAAGTCTGAAAAAATCCTTCTAAAGTTCAATTAACCATTAATTAATTGATGAAAAATTTCTTTATTAAGGAAGAATTCTCTTTCTTTGTGCTGCTTTATACCTTTATTAAAAAGGATACAATACTAACATTAATTTATATAGTTATGAAGATTTCACACATTGAGCATCTGGGCATTGCCGTTAAGAGCATTGAAGAAGCCCTTCCGTACTACGAAAACGTTTTAGGTTTGAAATGCTACAACATCGAAACCGTGGAAGATCAGAAAGTTAGAACCGCTTTCCTGAAAGTGGGCGATGTAAAGATCGAATTGTTGGAACCTACTTCTCCCGAAAGCACAATTGCCAAGTTCATCGAAAAGAACAACGGTAACGGTGGCATGCATCATCTCGCATTCGCCGTTGAAGACGGAGTGGCCGGTGCGCTTGCCGAAGTCGAAGAAAAAGGTATCCGCCTTATAGACAAAGCTCCCCGCAAAGGTGCAGAAGGTCTGAACATTGCATTCCTGCATCCGAAGTCAACTCTCGGTGTCCTGACCGAGCTTTGCGAGAAACCGGAATAAGCAAGACTGTAAAATCATCAAATCATAAATTGTATAAACACTTAAAGAATATAAATTCATGAGTAATCAACTTGAAAAGATTAAAGAGCTTATAGACCGCCGCGCTGCAGCACGTCTCGGTGGTGGTGAAAAAGCGATTGCAAAGCAACACGAGAAGGGTAAATATACAGCTCGCGAGCGCATAGCCATGCTTCTCGACGAAGGCAGTTTCGAAGAAATGGACATGTTCGTAGAACATAGATGCACCAACTTCGGCATGGAAAAGAAACACTACCCCGGTGACGGTGTAGTAACCGGTTGCGGTACAATCGAAGGCCGTCTGGTTTATATCTTCGCACAGGACTTCACAGTTTCTGCCGGTTCACTGTCCGAAACCATGTCTCTGAAAATCTGTAAGATTATGGACCAAGCCATGAAAATGGGTGCTCCGTGTATCGGTATCAACGACTCGGGCGGTGCACGTATTCAGGAAGGTATTAATGCCTTGGCTGGCTACGCTGAAATCTTCCAACGTAACATACTTGCTTCGGGTGTCATTCCGCAGATTTCCGGTATTTTCGGTCCTTGTGCCGGTGGCGCCGTTTACTCTCCTGCCTTGACAGACTTTACTTTGATGATGGAAGGTACATCCTACATGTTCCTTACCGGTCCGAAGGTAGTAAAGACTGTAACCGGAGAAGACGTAAGCCAGGAAAACCTGGGTGGTGCGAGCGTTCACTCCACCAAATCTGGTGTTACTCATTTTACTGCACAGACAGAAGAAGAAGGTTTGGCTCTTATCCGCAAACTGTTGAGCTACATTCCCCAGAACAACCTGGAAGAAGCTCCCTATGTAGACTGTACAGACCCTATCGACCGTCTGGAAGATTCCCTGAACGACATCATTCCTGATAACCCGAACAAGCCGTACGATATGTACGAGGTAATTGGTGCTATCATAGATAATGGTGAGTTCCTCGAAATCCAAAAAGATTATTCAAAGAATATCATTATTGGTTTCGCACGTTTCAACGGACAGTCCGTAGGTATTGTTGCCAACCAGCCGAAGTATCTGGCAGGTGTGCTCGACAGCAACGCATCCCGCAAGCGCACGCTTCGTCCGTTTCTGCGACGCCTTCAATATTCCTATCGTATCATTGGTAGACGTACCGGGATTCCTTCCGGGAACCGGCCAGGAGTACAACGGCGTCATCCTGCACGGTGCCAAACTGCTGTATGCATACGGTGAAGCTACTGTACCCAAGGTTACCATCACACTGCGTAAATCCTACGGTGGTTCGCACATCGTGATGAGCTGTAAGCAGCTGCGTGGCGACATGAATTATGCTTGGCCTACTGCTGAAATCGCTGTAATGGGTGGTGCAGGTGCTGTAGAAGTATTATATGCCCGCGAAGCCAAAGAGCAGGAAAATCCGGCTCAATTCCTGGCTGAAAAAGAGGCTGAATACACCAAGTTGTTTGCCAATCCTTATAATGCAGCTAAATATGGCTACATTGATGATGTTATCGAACCGCGTAACACACGTTTCCGCATCATTCGTGCCCTGCAACAGTTGCAAACCAAGAAATTGACTAACCCGGCTAAGAAGCATGGTAATATTCCCTTGTAATCAAGCTTTTCACACTAAAACAAGAACGATTATGAATAAAACAAAAATCGGAATATTCCTTTCATTGATGCTGGTGTTGGGCTTTTGCTCTTCTTGCAAAGAACAGAAATCGAACAACAAACTGCTGCTGAATGAAGTGCTGGTCAACAACGAGAGCAACTATCAGGATGACTACGGTGTGCACAGCGCATGGATTGAAATATTCAACAGATCATACGGCAGCGCCGACCTTGCAGGTTGCTATCTGAAATTCAGCAGCCAGCCGGGTGATACTGCCAGTTATTTCATTCCCAAAGGTGACGTTCTGACACTCATAAAACCACGTCAGCATGCACTTTTCTGGGCTGATGGAGAACCAAGACGCGGTACATTTCATACGAACTTCAAACTGGATGCCACAAATGCCAACTGGATTGGGTTGTATGATTCCGGCAAGAAATTGCTTGATCAAGTCATAGTGCCTGCCGGTACTTTAAAAGCCAACCAATCCTATGCCCGTGTCAGTGATGCAGCCGACCAATGGGAAGTAAAGGGTGGAAGCGAAGATAAATATGTCACTCCGAGTACCAACAACAAGACTATCGACAGCAATGCCAAAATGGAAAAATTCGAAGAGCATGACAGCGTAGGTATCGGTATGGCTATTTCTGCCATGAGCGTTGTATTCTGCGGGCTGATATTACTCTACATCTCCTTCAAGATTATAGGTAAAATATCAGTTAACCTCAGCAAACGCAATGCCATGAAAGCTAAAGGTATTACTGATAAACAAGAAGCAAAAGAGAAACAACTGGGGCAGGCTCCGGGAGAAGTTTTTGCTGCCATTTCAATGGCCATGCACGAATTCCAAAGCGATGTACACGATGTGGAAGACACGATACTTACCATTACCCGTGTAAAACGCAGTTACTCACCGTGGAGTTCAAAGATTTATACGTTGCGTGAGACTCCTCACAAAAAGTAAGTCACCCATAATAAAATAAAACGATGAAAGAATATAAATATAAAATTAACGGTAACGTATATAAAGTTGCCATTGGAGATATTGAAGACAACATCGCTCATGTAGAAGTGAACGGTACTCCCTACAAAGTTGAAATGGAAAAAGCACCGAAGGTAGTTGTTAAACCGGTAGCACGTCCGGCAGCCACATCCGCTCCTGCTGCTCCTGCTACTCCGGTAGTAAAACCGGCCGCTGCTTCTACCGGCAAGTCAGGTGTAAAATCTCCGCTTCCCGGTGTAATCCTCGATATCAAAGTAAATGTCGGCGATACAGTAAAGAAGGGACAAGTTATCATCATTTTGGAAGCCATGAAGATGGAAAACAATATCAATGCTGATAAAGACGGTAAGATTACAGCCATCAATGTAAACAAAGGGGACTCTGTTCTCGAAGGTACTGACCTCGTAATTATTGAATAATATGGGAGAATTTATCACATTTTTAGGAAACAACCTTGCCGACTTCTGGACTTATACAGGTTTTGCCAATGCAACGGTAGGACATGTGGTAATGCTTCTGGTAGGTTTGTTTTTCATATACTTGGCTGTAGCCAAGGAATTTGAGCCGATGCTATTAATTCCTATCGGTTTCGGTATGCTGATTGGTAATATACCTTTCAATATGGAAGCCGGATTGAAAGTCGGTATCTATGAAGAAGGTTCTGTACTTAATATTCTGTACCAGGGAGTAACCTCCGGTTGGTACCCGCCACTCATATTCCTGGGTATCGGTGCCATGACTGATTTCTCCGCTTTGATCTCGAACCCCAAATTAATGTTGGTTGGTGCAGCAGCCCAATTCGGTATATTCGGTGCTTATATGATTGCCCTTGCCATAGGATTTGACCCGATGCAGGCTGGTGCAATCGGTATCATTGGTGGTGCCGATGGTCCGACTGCCATCTTCCTCTCTTCCAAACTGGCTCCTAACTTAATGGGTGCCATTGCGGTATCAGCCTATTCATATATGGCATTAGTACCGGTGATACAGCCGCCTATTATGCGTTGGCTGACCAGTAAAAATGAACGTCTTATCCGTATGAAACCTCCCCGTGTGGTTTCACATACGGAAAAAGTAATGTTCCCGATTATCGGTTTGTTACTGACCACATTCCTTGTACCATCCGGTCTGCCTTTGCTGGGTATGCTGTTCTTCGGTAATTTACTGAAAGAAAGTGGAGTTACACGTCGTCTGGCAAACACAGCCAGTGGTCCGCTGATTGATACCATTACTATTCTGCTTGGTTTGACAGTAGGTGCTTCTACGCAAGCATCCGAGTTCTTAACCCTTGATTCAATCAAGATATTCGGTCTGGGCGCCTTATCATTTGTCATTGCCACAGCATCCGGCGTCATCTTCGTGAAGATTTTCAACCTCTTCCTGAAGAAGGGCAACAAGATTAATCCGTTGATCGGTAATGCCGGTGTATCTGCCGTACCCGACTCTGCACGTATCTCCCAAGTAGTAGGTCTGGAATACGATCCTACCAACTATCTGCTGATGCATGCCATGGGCCCGAACGTTGCCGGTGTAATCGGTTCCGCTGTAGCAGCAGGTATCCTGCTGGGATTCTTAATGTAATACATTTATTCATTCCGTTATCCGGCTTGAATTCTGAACTATTTTAGAGCCCCTTCATTTTTGGAGGGGCTTTTTCGTTAATCTATCTAAAACAGATTACGATTATTTCGTAAATACATTCTTTTTAGTAACTTGCAGTCAGTTTAACCTCATATAAATGATATACTGTATGCGAAAGCTTTTTATCTCCTTATGTTTCAGTGCATGCTGTTCGCTTCTGGCGGCACAGACCACAAATCCCATTCAAGAGGCGATGGCCAACTACGATTATGAAACAGCCTTGATGCTGATCGATCAAGAAACCCCGACCGTCCCCCTACTCTACCAAAAAGGGAAAGCGCTGAAAGGGCTGGGCAATAACCTTGAAGCTCTGAGCGTATTTCAGGAAGTCGTAGCTCAGGATTCTCTCAATCCCCGGGCATACATTGAAGCTGCCGAATGCTGCAAATCACTTGCCAAATATAGCGAGGCACTGGATTACTACCAAAATGCGCTCCACATAAATCCGGACAATAAATACGCACGCATCCAGTATATCAGTCTGCTGATGAACATGAAGAGATACCGTGAGTCTCTAAAGGAAAGCAACCTGCTGGCAGAAAGGGACAGTTCCGCCTATGTACTACACCTTAGAGCCGAAAGTATGGGGCAAGTCTATGACAACACAGAAATCATGCATGTGATAGATGCCTACCTGGACATACAGAAAAGATATCCCAATGATTACCTGTCTGCTGCCAAACTCGGCAACATCTATGTAGCAGGCCACCAGTATGAAGACGCCATAAACATAACGGAGAAATACCGTTCCATAGACTCCACCAACGTCCTTGTGAACCGCATCAATGCCCAAGCCTATTGCCTGAACAAAGATTACCCCAAAGCAATAGAAAGATATGAACAACTGTTACAGGAAAAAGACAGCTCCTTCCAAACCTGCTTCTACGCCGGAATCAGCTATTATGCCCTCGAAGACTTCTACCCAGCACACGACCTGCTGGAAAGGGCTCTTAAAGATGACAATACCAACATCAACGTTCTCTATTATCTGGGACGCGCCTGCTCCAAGACATCATGGAAAGAGGATGGAGTGACTTATCTGGAAACTGCCGTAAGCCTCGCCATGCCCAGCGACAGTGTCATGTCCCGCCTATATGTGGGGCTTGCGGACTGCTACAAGATGGCATTTCAATACACCGACCAGGCGAATACCCTTCTGACGCAATACGAAAAATACGACCGGCAGAAACACAAACTGCTCTACGACGCAGCCTTTATCTATTATTACTATCTGAAAGATGCGTCCAAAGCAGAGAGATACCTAACGGCCTACCTGAAAACCCGTCCGAAAAACAGCAAGGACAAAGTGCAGGAAGTAGATGCGGACGGAGTTCCCATCATCGGAGAAGACAACCGATACAATGCCGCCGAAAACTGGCTGAAGGACATCAGAGAAAAGCGCAAGAAAGAGGACTTCTTCAAGGGAAAGGTCGATACCGCCAGCGTAACCCCCATCAAATAGCCCCAATGAAAACGTTTGCATAATATAATAAGGTACAGTAACGGAGAAAGATTAACTTTCTCCGTTATTTGTTTTAAATTAGCGCAAAAATTAACCGTAAAGTTACTATCATGAAAAAAGTATTCTTAATCTTGGGAACACTCTTACTCTCCCTCAGTACGTATGCAGCTATGAATGTGAACAAAATCGACCCTCCGTTTTGGTACACCGGCATGCAGAACCCGGAACTCCAGCTGATGGTCTATGGCGAAGGCATCGGCAACGCGGCAGTATCCGTCAATTATCCCGGCGTCTCATTGAGCAGCACCGTCAAGCTGGAAAGCAACAACTACCTCCTGGTCTATCTGAAACTGGACAAGGATGTAAAACCCGGCAAATTCAACCTCACCTTCACTGAAGGAAAAAAGAAACTCGTAAAGGAATATGAACTGAAGGCACGCAACAAGAAAGGTTGCGAACATAAAGGTTTCGACGCCTCCGACGCACTGTACCTGCTGATGCCCGACCGCTTTGCCAATGGCAATCCGGACAATGACCAGATTGCGGGCATGGCCGAGTACAAGATAGACCGCAATGACCCCAATGCACGCCACGGCGGTGACCTTGCCGGCATCGAACAACACCTGGACTACTTCTCCGACCTCGCGTCACAGCCCTCTGGTTTACTCCGGTACTGGAAAACAACATGACCGGCGGTTCCTATCACGCTATGCCACCACAGACTACTACAAGGTAGACCCGCGCTTCGGTACCAACGAAGAATACAAGCAACTGATTGAAAAAGCCCATGCACGCGGCATCAAAATCGTAATGGACATGATTTTCAACCACTGCGGCGTAGAGCATGTATGGATTAAGGACATGCCCTCCAAAGATTGGTTCAACAACCCCGACCACGAAAACAACTTCGTGCAGACCTCCTTCAAACTGACCCCGCACGTAGACCCTTATACTTCCCAGTACGATGCCGACCAGATGAACGACGGCTGGTTTGTACCTTCCATGCCCGACCTCAACCAGAAGAATCCTCACGTTTACCGCTACCTGGTACAGAACAGTTTCTGGTGGATTGAATTCGCCAACATCGACGGCATCCGCATGGACACTTACCCGTATGCCGACTATGATGCCATGAGCAACTGGATGAAAGAGCTCAACGAAGAATATCCCAACTACAACACCGTGGGCGAGACCTGGGTTACCGAACCCGCCTACACCGCCTGGTGGCAGAAGGATTCCAAGCTATCAGCCCCCAAGAACAGTAACCTCAAGACCGTTATGGACTTCAGCTTCTTCGACAAGATAAACACCGCCAAGAATGAACAGACCGAAACTTGGTTCAAGGGACTGGACCGCATATACAATAACTTCGTATACGACTTCCTCTACCCCAACCCCGCTTCCGTACTGGCATTCATCGAAAACCACGACACCGACCGCTTCCTGGGCGAAGGCAACAACCTTCCGATGCTGAAGCAAGCCTCTACCCTGCTGCTTACCACCCGCCGCATTCCGCAACTCTACTACGGAACGGAAGTCATGATGAATGGCGTGAAGAGCAAGAGCGACGGCTATGTCCGCAAGGACTTCCCCGGCGGATGGACCGGTGACGCAACAAACGCACTGACCCCAGCCGGACGTACCAAAATACAGAACGAGTGCTACGACTTCTACAAGACCATCCTAAACTGGCGCAAAGGAAACGATGTGATTGCCAAAGGCAGCATGGTGCAGTTCATGGTACAGAATGGTGTTTATGCCTACGCACGCCAGTACGAAGGCAAGACGATATTCGTGATGCTGAACGGTACAGATGCAGAGACCACCGTTCCTTTGAAATTCTACAAGGAAATCCTAAAAGACAGCAAGCAGGGAAAAGATATTCTTAGCGGCAAGGCCATCACCTTCGGTGAAGAGCTGAAGATGGGCCCCAGAGAATCATTAGTGATAGAATTATAACGCGCACTCCACACAGAGAGCTCATTCTTGCAAATCTCCCTTGCAGATAGCTTGCAGACACCTCGCCTGCCAGCCATCTGCAAGGGATTTTTAGTATGGAATAGGTGTCACGGGGATATGCTTTTCACCGGTCTCAAATATAGCTAATCTGTTAGTTCATAACGGTGAACACTTTGTTCCAGTATAGAGAAACAAAGTGTTCGGATATGTAGAAACAAAGTGTTCTTACGTATTGGAACGAAGTGTTTTTGCATATTGGAACAAAGTGTTCTCTTTATTGAAACAAACTGTTCAGTTAAGGGAAACAGACTGTTTTGTTAAAGGAAACAGACTGTTGTACACGTTGAAACATCCGCTTCTGAAATAAGCGGCGAACTTAACCATCCCACAACACCGGCCTATATACAACAAGTCAGCCCTTGCAACATCAATATTGCAAGGGCTGACGCTATATTCGGATTATCTTTCGATTAGTCCAGTTGAGCCAATTTGTTCTCTGAACCAAGCACGTTGATGATTTTATGCTTGTACAGTTTTTCCATATTATCACGAGCCGGGCCCAGATACTTACGCGGGTCGAATTCTGCCGGTTTTTCAGCAAATGTCTTGCGGATAGCAGCTGTCATAGCCAGACGTGAGTCAGAGTCGATGTTGATTTTGCAAACAGCAGACTTGGCAGCCTTACGCAACTGTTCTTCGGGAATACCGATAGCAGCTTCCAATTTGCCACCATACTTGTTGATAGTATCAACTTCTTCCTGAGGAACTGAAGAAGAACCGTGAAGAACGATGGGGAATCCCGGGAGTTCTCCATTACAGCATCCAGAACGGCAAATTCCAGAGGAGGAGGAACCAGACGACCGGTAGCAGGGTCAACGTGGCATTGTTCGGGTTTGAACTTGTATGCACCGTGAGAAGTACCGATTGAGATAGCCAGTGAATCGCAACCTGTACGGGTAGCGAAGTCAATAACTTCTTCAGGATTAGTATATGTATGGTGTTCTGCAGAAACTTCATCTTCTACACCGGCCAATACACCGAGTTCGCCTTCTACAGTTACGTCGAACTGATGAGCATAATCAACTACCTTCTTAGTCAGTGCAACGTTTTCTTCGTACGGAAGGTGTGAACCGTCAATCATTACTGAAGAGAAACCGGAGTCGATACAGCTCTTGCAAGTTTCGAATGTATCTCCATGGTCGAGGTGAAGAACAATTTCAGGATGTTTGCAACCCAATTCCTTAGCGTACTCAACAGCACCCTGAGCCATGTAACGCAACAGCGTAGCGTTGGCATACTGACGGGCACCCTTAGATACCTGAAGAATAACCGGAGACTTTGTTTCAACTGCAGCCTTGATGATAGCCTGCATCTGTTCCATATTGTTGAAGTTGAATGCCGGAATAGCATATCCACCTTTGATAGCCTTAGCAAACATCTCTCTTGTGTTTACCAGTCCTAAATCTTTGTAATTAACCATTTTGTTTAAATTTTATTGTTAGTGAATTAAAATTCTACGCAAAAGTAATCATTATCCTTTAAAGTAAAGAACTTGACGGGAATAAAATATCCGGCTCATCCTACCAAATCCATTCTATTTTAAAGCTATTGGCTTCATTTAACAGATTATTGTAATCTCTATATTACAAACTCTTTGCATTTATCTCTGCCAGCCATACTTTTGCCATCTATACTTCTATCAACAAAAAAGCCGGAGAACATGTTTGCTCTCCGGCATCTGTTTACACATTATTATGTAATACTAATTTTTCAGATAGATGATGGTCGGCAAATGGTCACTGTAACCGTTCAGCCAAGTCCTGCCCCCATGCGTACGCAAGGGGGAACCTTTGTATTTGCCATCCTGCTGAATCAGATAATCGCGGATGAAAACTTCATTGTGATCATAGCGCAACCCTTTCTTAGCCTTCAGCAACGGTTTCGAAATGACAATCTGGTCAAACAAGTTCCACTTGCCCCGATAGAGCAATGTCCCCACTCCCTTGTCTTCCAGTGTCTCCCACCAGGGATTGTAGAATTCGCCTTTCTTCACCTGCTTCGGATATTTGCGTGCACCCAGCACCTCCATGCTTTCATCCATCGGGTCGTCATTCATATCCCCCATCACGATGAGTTTCAGCTTCTTGTCGCTACGCATCAGAGAGTCCTTCAAGGCCTTTACCTGCCTGGCTGCATGCACACGCACCGGTGACTTTGCCCCACGGGAGGGCCAGTGGTTCACTATCACGCAGACACGCTCTCCCGCCAGTTGTCCGTCCACAATCAGGAAGCCGCGCGTCAAGTGCACCGTATCCCCCTCAAAAGGAGTAGAAAGCACCAACTTTGAGTGGGTAACGCTGAACTGCTTCGGGTCGTACAGCAAGGCACAGTCGATGCCCCGTCTGTCCGGTCCTTCATAATGCACGAACTCATAATTGGAAATGGCCGGCTGCTTCACGAGGTCTTCCAGCACCCGGCTGTTCTCCGCCTCTGCCACACCGATGAATGCCGGACCTTCCGGCACTAAATCACGCGAAAGGGAACCCAACACTTTGGAAAGGTTCTGCAGCTTGGACTCATACTTCTTTGCCGTCCATTGGTAACTGCCGTCGGGCAGGAACTCATAGTCATTCTTACCTGCATCATGAATCGTATCAAACAAGTTCTCAAGATTGTAGAACGCAACACTATACAGTTTCCGTTCCGCATTTTGTGCCCCCAGCGTTGCCACGCACAGCCAGAAAGAGCATAAGACAAGTAGTTTCCTCATAAATTCACAAGATTAAGTCCTGCAAAAATCAGAAATAAAATGCGATAAACCTACTAAATAAAAATAAATCTGAATTTATTTTGTAGAGTCTCCAACTTGCACTATCTTTGCGCTCTGAAAAGAAGACCATTACACTATTTATTACCAAAATAGTAACAGAATATAAATTTTTAAAAGAAAATATCAAAATGAAAAAAGGTATTCATCCTGAAAATTACCGTCCGGTAGTATTTAAAGATATGTCAAATGGTGATGTATTCTTGTCTCGTTCCACTTGCAACACGAAAGAGACTATCGAATTCGAAGGTGAAACTTATCCGCTGGTAAAGCTGGAAATCTCCAGCACCTCTCACCCGTTCTACACAGGTAAGTCTAAGCTGGTTGACACTGCCGGTCGTGTTGATAAGTTCATGAGCCGTTACGGTAACCGTAAGAAATAATCAGTTTCAAGCAAACTGAAAAAAGGGAATCTTTCACTGAAAGGTTCCCTTTTTTGTTTCCGCCTCCCACTGAGCGATAAATAGGGAATCTCCTATCACAGAATAGGGGAAAAAACAAGAAAGGGGAAAAACACTTTCCTATTTTTGTATCATCGAAACCGAAAACATACCATAATCATGAAACGACTCGCCACCCTATTCATCCTAACAATCCTTGTCACAACGGCAGGGTTTGCCAAACCCAAGCACAAGGACTTAAGCGGAAACATCGCCATCAAAGGAGAATTGACAAAAGAGTACCAGCAATCTCCCGCCGGTACCCCGGTCATTATCCGCCGGGTTGTCAAAATGAACAATCCCGGTGAAAACAGCGATAACATTTACTATGCCGTCGAAGTGAATGGCATACAAGAAACCATTCCTTCGGATGAGATGGGTATCATTGCCATATCCGCTCCGGAAACGGACCGGGAATTCTGGCAGCAAATATACCTGAAGAATCATCTTTACGAATATTTCAACGACCGCGGTTACAAGCACAAACTGCGCCAGGAAATCGACGAAGAATGCCTGGACTATCTCGATAAACTGAACGAGATAGCCTATCAGGACGACTACATAACCTCGTACGTACAAGGAATATTCTCCAAACTGAATGCCACCACCATTGACAGCAATCGTGGAGAAAGCCTGAACATACGTATCATCCAGTCGTCCGAACCAGATGCTTCATGCTTCCCAACGGCTCCATGGTTATCAGTACAGGCCTCCTCTGCACTCTTGATTCCGAAGACGAACTGGCCGCCGTCATCGCATGTGAGCTGGGACATTTCGTCCTCGACCATCAGGTAAACAACATTTATCGTGCCGAGCGGCGTGCCAAGCGTGCAGCTTTTTGGGCAGATGTCTTTGCCACTACCGCCAGCGCAGCCCTCGATGTGGCCTACTGGGACGATAATGAAGATGCTTATGCCGTCAGTCTGGTGGCAGATATCGGAGCCATCGCTTCCCTTTTGAGCATTCCGGCAACGGACCGGTTGGGGATGAAATACAAAACTTCCCAGGAAATCTCTTCAGACCGCCTTGCGCGCCAACTTCTGGCATTCAAGGGCTATAATCCCGACGGAATCGCATCGGCCCTCGGTAAAATTATAGGGTATTACAACCTGCACCAACGCAACAAGGACATTCCTCGCTACGGCAGCATCGGCAACCTGCAAAAGCGTATAGAAAAGGCCGGTGAATCCCATAGCCTGAGTGCCCGCCCCTACCTACGGACCACCAGCGATGTCGTTTCTTTCAACGCAAGTATGAACTACGCCAACAAGCGCTATAAGGAAACTGCCCGGCTGATACGCAAGAACATTGACAACAGACTAGCCACGGACAATGACTACATCATCCTGGTAAAAGCGGAAATGGCACTGTCTAATACGGAAGAAGTGAACAACCGCTGCCTCGCCATGCTTGATAAAGCCCAGGAGATGGCAGGAACAAGCCCCAATCTGGACATATATAAACAAAAAATACTATTATTGATGCGCATGAACAAACAAGCCCAAGCCGCTGATATACTGAAAGAATATATCACCTTGCTTTCGGCCTACGAAGGCCAGGGCATAGAAGGAACCGAAAAGGAATGGACCAATAAAGAGATAGGTTGGGCAAACCAAATGCTGGACAGGATAAGCAGAATATAGAGAAAGGAATAACTAAGAATGAAGAATGAAGAATTTGTCATGCGGCATCATTGCGCAGCCAAATTCTTCATTCTCAGCCATTTATTCAAACTACTGTTTGCGGAACGGCGGCTTCACAACCACAGCTTTCAGCTTACGTCCCCGCATGTCAATGCAGATTTCCGTACCGACCTTGCTGTATTCGGGTCTGATATACCCCATTCCGATACCAATCTTACGGGTAGGCGACATAGTTCCGGAGGTAACCACACCGATGGCAATACCGTCTGTACTATACAGCTCGTAACCATGACGGGGGATACCGCGGTCTATCATCTCAAATCCCACCAACTTACGGGTAGTGCCTTCCGCTTTCTGTTTTTCCAGCATCGGGCGATTGGTGAAGTTCTTTCCCTCCACAAACTTGGTAATCCATCCTAAACCCGCTTCAATGGGCGAAGTGGTGTCATCCAAATCATTGCCATACAAACAGAATCCCATTTCCAGACGAAGCGTATCGCGCGCACCCAGACCAACTGGCTTAATGCCGAACTCCGCGCCTGCCTCGAACACGGCATCCCAAATCTTCATGGCAGCCTCCGGATAGAAGTAAAGTTCAAAACCACCCGCGCCGGTATATCCGGTATTGGAGATAATGACATCCTTTTCTCCGGCAAACTCACCGTGGGTAAAAGTATAGTAAGGAAGGTCGGAAAGATTAATGGAAGTCAGCTTCTGCAAAGCCTGAATAGCCTTCGGTCCTTGCACAGCAAGCTGTGCCATGTGCTCGGAAGCATTTTCCAATTCAGCGCCTTCCGTGTTATGAGACACACACCAGTTCCAGTCTTTCTCAATGTTCGACGCATTCACGACAAGCAGGTATTTCTCCGGCTCATAATGATAGACAGAAGGTCGTCCACAATGCCTCCATTTTCATTTGGGAAGCAGGTATACTGTACTTTCCCCGGTGTGAGGCAGCTATGTTATTGGAAGTCACTTTCTGCAGAAGTCCAAAGCATGGGGACCTTTCACCCAAAATTCTCCCATGTGTGAGACGTCGAATACACCGACACCCTGACATACTGTAAGATGCTCGTCAATGATGCCGGAATACTCGATAGGCATATTATATCCCGCAAACTCGTGCATCTTGGCACCCAGCGAGATGTGTTTTTCGGTAAACGGAGTGGTTTTCATGGAACTATTAGAGTTATGAGTTATGAATTATCTATTTGCTTGCTACGAGCTCGGCAATCTTGACGATGACGTTCATGGCTTTCTCCATGTTCTGGATAGGCACGAACTCATAGCGGCCGTGGAAGTTCAACCACCGGCAAAGATATTGGGACAAGGCAGGCCCTTGAAAGAGAGCTGGGCGCCGTCCGTACCTCCGCGAATGGCTTTTACACGAGGCTCTACACCTACCGCCTTCATGGCGGCAAAAGCGGTGTCGATGATATGCATCACCGGTTCAATCTGCTCGCGCATATTATAGTATTGGTCGCGAAGTTCCAGAGTAGCGGTACCCGGACCGTATTCTTCATTGATTTTTGCCACAAGACGTTCCATCTCCTTCTTGCGCTCTTCGAAGCGGGTGCGGTCGTGGTCACGGATAATGTAAGAGACTGTTGTCTGCTCCACCTCGCCGGTAATACCTATCAGATGATAGAAACCTTCGTAACCTTCGGTATGCTCCGGAGCCTCGTCAGCCGGAAGCATGGACATGAAACGGTTGGCAACGCGGATAGAGTTAATCATCTTATTCTTGGCATAGCCCGGATGCACATTCCGTCCCTTGAAGCTTATCTTGCAGAGGCCGCATTGAAGTTCTCGAATTCAAGTTCACCCACTTCTCCGCCATCCATGGTATAGGCCCATTCGCAACCGAACTGCGCTACATTGAACTTATGGGCGCCCAGACCGATTTCCTCATCCGGATTAAAGCCGATACGGATTTTACCGTGCTTGATTTCGGGGTGCTCCTTCAGATATACCACCGCCGATACAATTTCGGCAATACCGGCTTTATCATCGGCACCAAGCAAGGTCTTGCCGTCGGTCACAATCAAATCTTCCCCTTGATGGTCGAGCAGTTCGGGGAACTGGGCAGGAGAAAGAACCACATTCTCTTCGGCGCAAAGAACAATGTCCTTACCGTCATAATTCTGCACGATACGCGGAGAAACATTCTTGCCACTCATATCGGGGCTTGTATCCATGTGGGCAATAAAGCCGATGACGGGCAACGGCTTGTCTGTATTGGCAGGAAGAGTGGCGAACAGATAACCATTTTCGTCCAACGTGATTTCTTCCAGACCAAAGTTTCCAATTCTTCTTTCAGATACCGGGCAAACACCATTTGCCCCGGAGTACTCGGAGTAATCTCAGTCTCTTCACTGGACTGAGTATCGAAGCTTACGTACTTTAAAAAACGTTCTACTAAAGTCATGATGAATAATGATTAGTGATTAATGGTTAGTGATTAATGGTCAGTGATTAGTAATTGGCGAAAAGCATTATCCGAATGGCATTAATCATTAATCACTAATCATTAACCACTATTTTGTGCTGTAAAGATAAAAAAAGGGGCGTGAACTGCCAAGCAATTCACGCCTCTTTTTTATTTCTTAAGACAAAATGTCAATCAAAAATGGCTGCTACCATCAAAACAATGCGTACATATCTTACACTTAGGCAATCCGATAGCCTCAACCAGAGTTTCCAACGTATTGAACTTCAAGGATGAAAGTCCGAAACGCTCGCGGATAACGTCCACCATCTTTTCGTATTCGGGTGAGCCGGTAGTGGCATACTTATCGAGATTCTTATTCTCGTCACCCTCCAGTTCCTTGATGACACGACGGGTAATCAGTTCCATGTCGCTTTTGGAAGCCGTGAATCCTACAAACGGGCAGCTATATATCAATGGAGGACAAGCAATCCGGATATGCACCTCCTTGGCACCATACTCATACAGCACCTTCACATTGTCGTGCAACTGGGTCCCCCGGACAATAGAGTCATCACAGAACAGCAGACGCTTACCCTCGAGCATGGCACGATTGGGAATCAGCTTCATCTTTGCCACCAGCGAACGCAATTCCTGCTTGCTGGGAGTAAAACTACGAGGCCAAGTCGGAGTATATTTGGAAATGGCACGATGATAAGGAACTCCTTTACCTTCGGCATACCCAAGCGCCATACCTACACCCGAATCAGGAATACCGCAGGCACAATCCACCTCTGACTTATCTGTCTGTGCCATCTTGAAACCGGAGGCAAAACGCACTTCCTCCACATTCTTACCTTCGTAGCAGGAAGTGGGGAAACCGTAATATACCCATAGGAAGGAACAAATCTGCATTCCCTCATCAGGCTTGCGCATCTGTTCCACACCATCGGCACGCAGGCGAACAATCTCTCCGGGTCCCAAATAACGGTCTATCTCATAACCAAGATTCGGAAAGCTGCTCGACTCACTTGTGGCGGCATACGCTCCGTCTTTCTTGCCAATCACAATCGGAGTACGTCCCCAGCGGTCGCGAGCGGCAATGATGCCGTCTTCCGTCAATAACAGCATGGAGCAGGAACCTTTGATATGCTTATACACATTTTCAATTCCTTCGACAAATGTCTTTCCTTGTATAATAAGGAGGGCGATAAGTTCCGTCTGATTGGTTTTGCCCGAACTGAGTTCGGCGAAGTGCATGTTTTGGGCCAACAGTTTTGTTTCCAGTTCTTGCAGATTTACTATTTTGGCTACCGTTACAATGGCAAAGCGACCGAGGTGGGAGTTAAGGATAAGGGGTTGAGGGTCTGTGTCACTGATGATTCCTATTCCGGAATTTCCTTTGAACTTATCCAGTTCATCCTCAAACTTCGTGCGGAAATAAGTGCTTTCCAGATTGTGAATGGAACGGGTAAACTGCTCCGTTTCTGCATCGTATGTAGCCAACCCACCACGTTTTGTCCCTAAATGTGAATTATAATCTGTGCCGTAAAACAAATCTGCCACACAGCTTGTTGCCTTGGCGACTGTTCCGAAAAAACCTCCCATAAGTTCTGTTTTGTTATTGGTTTCTAAAATTAACGGATGCAAAGGTATGAAGAATTTGCGAAATTCGGGCAGATTTGAAATGAATAAAAAAGGCAATATATTTCTTGCCCACAATAGAAGTTATATTATTGGAAACATATACTTTTGTGATCGAAACCAAACAACTGTATAATGGGAGAAACCGCAAATATTATAATAGCCGATACTCTTCAAGGTCTGGGGACGGACGCATACAGTGGCTATCTTGCACACGCCCTCTGTCTGTCAGGAATCTGCCGATTGAAGTACAATGGAGAGGAGCGCGAGCTACGTGCCGGCGACCTGATGATTGTCCGCAAAGGAAAACTGGTAGAGAAAATTCAACCTTCAGAAGATTTTCGCGTAAAGGTCATCTATATCGCATCGGGCTTTGTGGTGCTGAGTACACCACAGAACAACTACGGCATGAAAGGGCAACTTTCCCTATTTCTCAATCCTATCATGTCCCTGACTACCGAACAGCAAGAGCTATGTCTCCGGGATTTTGAACAAGTGGAATACAGACTCCGGAATACAGACCATCATTTCCATCGCGATATGCTTATCGCCTCCACACAGATGTTGATACTCGACTTCTTCGATTTCCACTCCCATCTATATGGCGAGGACAATATCTCTGTACAAAATGCTTCCATCATGAGCCGTTTCCTCAACATGCTGGAGAACGGAACTTTCCGCGAGCATCGTGAAGTGACCTATTATGCCGACTGCCTATGTGTCACCTCCAAATATCTTTCGGAAGTTTCCAAGAAAGTAAGCGGTTATACAGCAAACTACTGGATAAACCGTTATACCACACTCGACATCTCGCGTTTGCTGCGCGACAAATCACTAACGTTCGTCCGTATTTCCGATATGTTCGGTTTTTCCTCTCCTGCTTATTTTAGCCGTTACGTACAACAACATCTGGGTGTAAATCCGACAAAATACAGAGGTTAATGATTATAGTTTTTGATTGTTTGCCCGTTTCAGATCTATTAGCGAAATATGCTCATTACGATAGCGGGCATTGGGGTTCTTCTCCGTTCCGTCAGGAAAAGAGCCATCTTCCTGCTTTATGAACTGAATAGCCTTCTGCGGACAATTCTGTATGCAGGCAAAACAGAACTCGCAGTCACCGGACGTCTTCACTCCTCTCGACGTCAGCTCATAGTTGCCGCGCGGACAAACGTAGGTACAAATGCCACAGTCAATACAAACATCGGTCACGGTAAAGAACTTCTCGCTTTTCATCAGGAAGCCCACCTCGGGGTCGAGTCCACTCCGCTGCATAAAACCTTGGTGCTGTTGCCGTTCCTCCTCCGTCACCGGTTCGTGCCAATGCTGCCGACTGTTGATATCTGCCGTTATCTTCTGCAAGTTCTCGGGGATGTGCTTGTCTATCTTGAGTTGCTCGTTCATGTCGAAGTTGGGTAGCCAGTTATCCACCATGATGATAGTGTTGATATAGTCAAACGCATTGTCGGCTTTACGGGATATACGGTCCCAAATCTCTACCGCATCGCACTTCCTTGCACCATAGGTGAGGACAGCAAACTTGTATTCTGCCTTCAGTTTTGCTTTCCGAATGAACTGCCGTACCATATAGGGAGGCATATGACCGTAGATGGGATAAACGATGCCGATTTCATCTGCCTCAAATTCATACTTCCCCCGTTTCACCATCTGAGGGATACTCAACAATTCTGCGTTCTCTCCAGCCAACTGACGGGCGATGTAAAGACTGTTACCCGTTCCGGTAAAATAAAAGATGATACGCTTACTCCTTTTTGTTTCGCAGGATGCCAACGAGAGTAGGCCGGAAGATGCGATAGCACTGCTCATCACGGCAAATCCCATACGCTTTAAAGCCTCCCGACGACTGATTTTCTTATCCGTATTCATATCTCTGATTTTTAATGATTATGCAATCTGTTATCTGAGTGCAAAAATAAAGGTTTCCCCAAAGAACGGACTTACCAAAAACTCGGGTCTTGATGCTATTTTTACGGTATAAGAATGAGCTTACCCTAACACAAAAAAAAGCCCCGCAAAGATTGGACTTCTGCGGGGCCTCACTAATGCCTAATAAAAACTCTTTCTACCCTAAATTATCTCCACTTCTTCACAGCTTTCTTGTCAGCCGGAGTTGCTTCAATCAAGCTCAATGCAAAACCACCGCTACGCGCTTCCTTCACGGACATTTTGGTCTTGCTGGTTACGATACCCTTCTTTATCTGATAAGAAGTAGGATTCTCCTTGTAATCAGCATCTTTACCGTCGGCATAGAGAGTGGCTACGTATTGCTTGCCCGGTTCAAGGAAGTCGAGCGTAAAGTTGGCTGTACGTGCATTCTCGTCTGTAATACCTCCAACAAACCAGTTGCCGGTTCCTTTTGCCTTACGGGCCACGGTAATGTAATCACCCGGTTCTGCTTCAATGTACTTGCTGTCGTCCCAGTCTACTGCCACATCCTTGATGAATTGGAAAGCATCCATGTGCTTTTCGTAGTTCTCAACCAAGTCGGCAGCCATCTGCAACGGGCTGTATAAAGTTACATACAGAGCGAGTTGCTTAGCAAGTGTAGTCTGCACTTGTCCGTGGGGCAAATCGCCCATAAAGTCAAGTTTGGTATCGAAGATACCCGGTGTATAATCCATCGGACCGCCAATCAAGCGGTTGAATGGAAGCAATGTGGTATGGAACGGTTTGCTACCGCCGAATGCCTCATATTCAGTTCCTCGTGCAGATTCGTTGCCAATCAAGTTAGGATAAGTACGGCACAAACCGGTAGGGCGTACAGCTTCGTGCGCATTCACGCAAATTTTGTAGTCGGCTGCCTTCTTCACGGCATAGAGGTAGTGGTTGTTCAGCCATTGCCCATAATGATGTTCACCACGGGGAATCATATTACCTACATATCCGCTCTTCACGCATTGTAGCCATTATCCACCATAAACTGATAGGCCTTGTCCATGTGACGTTCGTAGTTGCGCACCGAACCGGATGTCTCATGATGCATCATCAGCTTCACGCCTTTGCTCTTGGCATATTCATTCAGCATCTTCACGTCGAAATCGGGATAAGGGGTCACAAAATCGAATACATAATCCTTGGATTTGCCAAACCAGTCTTCCCAGCCTTCATTCCAGCCTTCCACCAATACTTGGTCCAGACCGTGCTCGGCTGCGAAGTCGATGTACTTTTTACATTTTCGTTAGTGGCACCGTGACGGCCGTTGGGCTTCATTTTGGAGTAGTCCACTTCACCCAGTTTGATGGAGGGAAGGTCGTCTGTATATGCCAGGTGCTCTTACCTGCAATCATTTCCCACCATACACCTACGTATTTCACGGGCTTAATCCAGGAAACGTCCTCGTAAGCACAAGGTTCGTTCAAGTTCAGCGTGATTTTAGAGGCAAGGATGTCACGAGCATCGTCGCTTACGATAACCGTACGCCACGGTGACGTGCAGGGAGCTTGCAGATAACCTTTATCGCCTACTGCATCGGGAGTAAGCCAAGATTCAAAAACAAAATTCTTATCATCCAGATTCAAGTGCATGCAAGAGTAATCCACCAAAGCAGCTTCGTGCAAGTTGATGTACAAACCATCAGCAGTCTTCATCTGCAAAGAAGTCTGAACACCGGTGGGCGAAAACGGGGTTTGCGAAGAGTTAGGCGTAATGGCCCCTTTCATCAGCCGCGGATTTCAGAAAGTTTGGATTCTGTGTAGTCATATTCCTGCGTATCGTAGTCGCCCGGAATCCAGAAGGCAGTGTGGTCGCCAGTCATGGCAAACTGAGTACGCTCCTCTTTAATCACGAAATAGTTCAGGTTCTTCTGTAAAGGGAATTCATAGCGGAAGCCCATACCATCGTCGAACAAACGGAAGCGGATAATGATGTTCCTATCCTGCGCCTTTTGGTTGAGCGTCACAGCCAGCTCATTGTAGTGGTTACGGATTTGCTTTACTTCACCCCATACCGGTTCCCAAGTCTCGTCGAAAGTGGAAGTCTTTGCATCCACCATCGTGAAGCCATTCATCAGACCGGGGTCGTTCTTCAGTTCGAGTCCTAATTTGGAAGGGTTAATCACCGGCTTTCCTTTGTAAGAAAGTTCGTAAACGGGTTCGCCTTGCGCATTTACCGAAAAATTCAATTGAAGTTGTCCGTTGGGAGAGGTAATACTCTCTGCCATTGCTACGCCGCTCACCAACAAAACGAGCAGGAAGCAGGCTAATTTTGTACAGATTGCTTTCATGTTTCTCATGCTATATTTATAAAATTATGTTCCAGATGCAAATATAGGCAGGAAAGAAATACACTCTGACGCAATTAAACTAAAATGATGATGATTTGTCGGCAAACGTTTGCATGAAAACCAACTTCCCTTGAACAATATCCTGCCTACAAACAAAATAGAAGGAGAAGTATCGCTACGAAAACTTCGCCCTCCATATTTTTACAACTTTAATCGTGCACTGGAATTATCCCAAAGGATTTTCACCTTGGTCCCCGTCATTGCCTCCCGAAGGATTGGAGTTATCCCCTCCACCATTGCTACTTCCATCCGTATAGTCCGTATCGGGAACCACCATCTTGGTGACGCTCATATTGCCCAACATTTGACTAAAAGCTTTCCCCGGAAAAAACAGAATACGTTTACGGACAATGTTACTGGCCGAAACGCCAGCCTCCGTATCAGCACTCTTCCCTACAAAAGAAGGGCGGAACAATCCGAAATCACCTAAACGAACAGTCTTTCCATCGTCTATTTCTTCCGACATGATGTCCACCAGTCCTGCAGCCACTAAGTCCACCGTCTTTCTGTGAATACCAAGAATACGGCTCACTTTGGCACACAACTTATCAAAATCCAATTCACCCGCTCCTACGGATTTAGCTACATACTTTACATTTTTGTCCTTGTCAAAACCAAAGATTCTCTTTGCCACTACATACTGAAGTCCCATAATTTTTAATGTTTTAGAAAGTTAATATAATAATGTAATAAATAGGCCGAAGCCTTTTCCTCTCTTTCAAGAAGTGGAGATCCATCGTGAGGCCTCAACGATAAACTTTCATTCTCTTGAATTCGATGTTGCAAAGTTAGGGTGTGAATGACGGGAATACAAGGAAATGACATCTACAACCAATTTCGTTAAAACTCTAAAAAACAACAAATTAAAAACAACCCTTCTCTACAAGTGAAGAAAGAAAGGCAGGAAGAGAATGAGAAGGAATGGGTACAATCTCTACAGCCAATGAAAATAAATCGCTGATTATCAAGACAAGGTTCTAGAGAGGTCTCTACAATATGGCATTTGAACGGTTAAGACCTCAATTTCAAGAGTGGCTCAAGTTTCACAAGTTATTACCGTATCCAAAAATACAGACAAACCAGTCATCCTTCCAAAGCCCCTTCTACTCGTTTACTAAAATCTCCCGGACATTTTACTAAATCTCCGGCAACGATTTACTAAATCTTCCTCCAAGATTTAGTAAATCGCTTCTGCCCCATCACGAACTATCCGGAACCAAGATTGGCAATCACTCATATCAAATATCAAAATTATATACATCCCACCAATAACTACTTCCCCCAGTACAGAATCGCTTTATGAAATTTCGGACTATGATTTACTGAAATTCCTTTGTCTTCACTACCTTTGCAGCCAAAACCAACCCCAGAAAACCTATGACTAGATTACTGATAGCTATATTCCTTGGCGGCGGTACCGGCAGCGTACTGCGCTACTGCGTGCAGATGATGCTCCACGAGCGCATAGTCCCCTACTCTTTCCCATGGGCTACATTCACAGTCAATATCCTCGGAAGTTTCCTCATCGGGCTATTCTATACCTTATCCGCCCGTTTCAACCTTTCTACTGAGGTACGGCTGTTGCTGACTACCGGTCTGTGCGGAGGATTCACCACCTTCTCCACTTTCAGCAATGACGGACTGATTCTGATAAAGCAAGAATTCTACGGAATGTTTGCTTTATATACCTTATTAAGTATCACATTAGGAGTCCTGGCAGCCTTCGCCGGCGGCGCTTCGGACGCTGTATATAACCCAAACACCCCTATGAAACCCAGCAAGCCTTTTGTCATGCCTCCCGTACGCATCATCCCTCCTACCTTAGAGGGACAAAGTGAAAGTTCCAAATCATTGGAAGAATGGCTGAATACGGAAGAAACTGTCAGAGACTTCACTTCGGTAAACGGACAGAGGAACACATGGAGTATTCCTACAAAAGCATCACCAACTGTACTTTCAGTCATATCCAATTCAGCGCCTGCAAACTGAAATCCTGCCATTTCACTGATGTACGTTTTGAACATTGCGACCTTTCCAACATCTCATTTGCCGAAAGTTCTCTGTTCAGAGTGGAATTCATATCCTGCAAACTGGTGGGAACCAATCTGCCGGAAACAATATTGAACCATCTGACAATGAAGGACTGCAATGCCAGATACCTCAATCTTTCCATGAGTAAAATCAATCAAGCCCGCTTCACCTCTTGTGACTTGCGCAACAGCGACGTCAACAACTGCAAACTTGCCTCCATCGCCTTTGAAAACTGTGAGCTGGTAGAATCCGAGTTTTCACACACCCCTCTAAGAGGAATCGACTTGAGCGACTCGCACATAGGAGGTATACGCCTCAACCTGCCCGACATACGGGGAGCCATCGTCAATACTTCCCAAGCCATGGAGTTGACTGCTCTTTTAGGCATTACAATAAAGGATTAAAAACGAAAAACAATTCCTTGTTTTCATTTGTTAGTAAGATAGTTTATAATTAAAATTGACTGAATATGAAAATAGAGAAGATTATCGGACGTGAAATCCTCGATTCAAGAGGTAACCCAACTGTAGAAGTAGACGTAACCTTGGAATCCGGCTTCATAGGCCGTGCATCTGTCCCGTCAGGAGCATCCACGGGAGAACACGAAGCATTGGAACTGCGTGACGGTGACAAAAAACGTTACGGAGGCAAAGGTGTCCTGAAAGCCGTGGACAATATCAATAATATCATTGCTCCCAAGCTCATCGGTATGTCCGCCCTCAACCAGATGGGTATCGACCATGCCATGCTTGCACTGGACGGAACCAAAACGAAAGCCAATCTGGGTGCCAATGCCATCCTCGGCGTATCTCTTGCTGTAGCAAGGCTGCCGCCGCTTACCTTGACATCCCACTCTACCGATATATCGTGGTACAAATACCTATGTGATGCCTGTACCGATGATGAACATCATCAACGGCGGTTCGCATAGTGACGCTCCCATTGCTTTCCAGGAATTCATGATACGCCCCGTAGGTGCCACTTCCTTCCGCGAAGGTTTGCGTATGGGTGCCGAAGTGTTCCACGCACTGAAGAAAGTCCTGAAAGACCGTGGCCTCAGCACAGCAGTAGGCGATGAAGGAGGTTTTGCTCCTAATCTGGAGGGTACAGAAGATGCCTTGAACTCCATCATTGCCGCCATCAAGGCTGCCGGATACGAACCGGGCAAAGATGTAATGATTGCCATGGACTGCGCTTCTTCCGAGTTCTACCATGATGGCATCTACGATTATACCAAATTCGAAGATGAAAAAGGCAAGAAACGTACTGCGACGAACAGATTGACTATCTGGAAGAGTTAATCAACAAGTATCCCATCGACTCTATCGAAGACGGCATGAGCGAGAACGACTGGGACGGCTGGAAAAAACTGACCGACCGTATCGGCAACCGTTGCCAGTTGGTAGGAGACGATTTGTTCGTCACCAATGTGGACTTCCTTGCAATGGGCATCGAAAAAGGCTGTGCCAACTCCATATTGATTAAAGTAAACCAGATAGGTTCGCTGACCGAAACACTGAATGCCATCGAAATGGCACACCGCCACGGATATACTACCGTAACTTCCCATCGTTCCGGTGAAACGGAAGATGCGACTATCGCAGACATAGCCGTAGCTACCAACAGCGGACAAATCAAGACTGGTTCGCTGAGCCGCTCAGACCGTATGGCAAAGTACAACCAACTGCTTCGCATCGAAGAAGAACTGGGAAGCAATGCGGTGTATGGATATAAGAAAGTTATAAGTAATAAGTGATGAGTTATTTGCCGGAAGGCGGGGCTTATAAAGAAGAAAGCAGAAGGGGCGAACCATCACGGTCCGCCCCTTCTCTTTTTAACCTTAAATCAACAATCAATCTACTACCTTAAAGAAAACTTCTTCTCCACTTTGGCTATCCGGTGCCACCCAAAGAGCAAAGTCTCCGGCTTCCACCGTCTTCACCATATCTATATTCCAGAAAGCAAGTTCACTTATCGGAAGTTCAAACGATACATTTTTCTTCTCACCCGGCTTCAATGTGACGCGAGCAAAACGTTTCAGCTCTTTCACCGGACGGGTCACCGAAGCAAACTTGTCCTGCACGTAAAGCTGGGCTACCTCGGTACCTTCATACTTTCCGGTATTCTCAAGGTCGAAAGTCACAGTCAGCACATCTTCCTTCTTCAGATTGGCAGACGAGAGTTTCACATTATCATATTTGAACGTCGTATACGACAGACCGTAGCCAAACGGATACAGCGGATCGAAACCTGCATCCATATAGAAAGAAGTACATCCCAACGAAGTCTGCCCCGCTTCCAACGGAATGTCATTCAGCAAAACCTCATTCCGCGTAGCCGGACGTCCGGAACTGTTATGAGCATAATAAACCGGTATCTGTCCTACCATCTTCGGGAAAGTCACCGGAGTCTTGCCACTTGGCACAGCCTTACCCCACAGCAAGTCGGCCAATGCCGGTCCTCCCATGGTTCCGGGATGGAACGAATAAAGTACAGCTGACGAGAGTTCGACTTCCTTTCCTATGGTCAACGGACGCCCTGCCATTACGACAGTAACCACCGGTTTTCCTGTTTTCGCCAAAGCGGCAATCAGTTCGCTTTGCGCACCTTGCAGGTTCAGGTCGGCCAGGCAATGCGCCTCTCCTGAAAGAATAGCCTCTTCGCCTACAAACGCCAAAATAACATCAGCACGTGCAGCGGCAGCAGCGGCTTTGGCAACACCTGCCATATTCTTGTCACGGCTATAAGTCAGACCCGGCTCGTATATCACCTGCACTTTGTCCCCCACCAGTTCCTTGATAGCCTTCAACGGTGTCACGGTTTTTGTCTTGTCACCATCAAATATCCAGGTACCCAATTGGTCATAAGGTGCATTTGCCATCGGACCTACCACAGCAACCGTCTTTACCGAAGATTGCAAAGGCAATGTCTCCTTTTCGTTCTTCAACAAGATGGCCGATTCCACAGCAGCTTGCTTGGCAGCCTCCAGATGAGAAGGAGCATAAAGTTCCTCTATCCGTTTCTCATCCACATAAGGATTATCAAACAGTCCCAACCGGAATTTGATACGCAGAATATTCCGCACGGCATCGTCTATAGCAGACTTCTTGACCTTACCTTCTTTTATCAATTCCGGCAATTCCTTGACAAACGTATAGCTGACCATCTCCATATCCACACCAGCATTCACCGCCTTCATTGCTCCTCTTTAGAATCGGCAGCAAAGCCATGTGCCATCATTTCGGCTACCGAAGCCCAGTCTGACACTACTATTCCATCAAATCCCCATTCACCACGAAGCACATCTTTCAAAATAAAAGTGTTTCCGGTAGACGGTGCTCCGTCATTGTCATTGAACGAAGTCATGAAAGTGGCTGCCCCTGCCTTGGCCACAGCTTCAAAAGGAGGAAGGTATACATCCCTCAAACGACGCTCCGGAATGAAAGTGGAATTATAATCACGCCCGCCCTCGGCAGCACCATAACCTACAAAATGTTTAGGACATGCGGCTATGGAAGTCGGACTGTTCAGCGAATCTCCCTGGAAACCTTCGACCATAGCAACACCCATCACCGAAGTCAAATAAGTATCTTCGCCACATCCTTCGGCCATACGCCCCCAACGGGGATCGCGAGCCACATCTATCATCGGTGCAAATGTCCAGCGGATACCCACAGCAGAAGCCTCCACAGCCGCTACCCGTGCACCATCCTTAGCCACCTGCGGGTTGAAAGATGCCGCTTGTCCCAAGGGAATAGGGAATATGGTCTTGAAACCGTGGATCACATCACGCGCCATCAGCAAGGGGATGCCCAAGCGGGACTCCTCCATTGCCACACGCTGCAAGGCATTGACACGCACCGGATCTACTTCATTCAAGATAGACCCGACTTCACCTTTCTTTATCAATCCGCTCATATCCTCTATGTTGCCATAAGAAGAAATCTGGTTCATCTGCCCAATTTTTTCCTCCAATGTCATACTGGACAACAGCGTTTCTATTTTCTGCTCGATGACTGCATCATTTTTATATCCTGCACTTGAGTACAAGATATAAAAGGAAGCAGCAACAAACAAGCAGAGAGCATTTTCATTGTTTTCATCTTTAATCTATTACTTGAAATGGAATATTTGCTGTGGAGACAAAGCCCGTATTATCAAGTACATATACGTACAAACGATATTCTCCGGGAACTTTAATTGCAGTCTCATACACATTTTTATCTGACATAGCCACCTCACCGACTCTTTCCGGACGCGGTTCATAAGAACCTCCAAAGCCCAGCACTGTAGCTTCTTTAAGCACTTCCCAAACATAAGTCAGAGAATCATTTTCCTTGTCTATGGCCGCAACCTCTGCTTTCAATGAAGCACCTGCCTTGATGCGGACATTATCAATAGCACTCTTCCCATTGACAGTCATCATACCCAGAATTACCGGAGCCGTTTCATCCAGTTCCTTACCAGTCCACACTCTTTGCATAGCCTCTACCATAGGAGTCTTTTCTCCTTTCAGAGGCAGCATATCCACCGTGTCTTCTACAAACATACTGAACCAGGTAGGCGTACGTTCTTCTTTTTGTCCCCACAAGAATACAAAAGAGCCCAAGCAACGGGGATTGGCAGAAATATATTGCGTATAACGCTCTTCGTATACCTGCCGTTTTTCTTCACTGGTCTGCTCTATGGGTGCCTTCCACTCGGTTGACGCTGTTTCCCACCAACCGGTCGGTCCCCACTCGGTAATCATAAATGCACCCTTGTAGTCCGACCGGTCAACAACAGCCTGCACCTCTCCCATCGGACCATATACATTGATGCCCACATAATCGAGAGACGGAGCATACTTTGCCACAGAGTCCAATGCCGACGGATTGTAGGAAATCACTGTCGAAACCAGATGACGCTTGTCTATCGACTTAATCAGCTGTGCCAGTTCTTCCACAAAATTCCATGCGGCAGCTATATTAGCATTTCCCAACTCAATTTCATTGCCAATACCCCAAGCCAGCAAACTCGTATCATTCTTGAACGTTTCTGCCAACAAGCGGACTTCTTCGCGCATCTTGTTCTTATATTCATCATCGTAATAGCGTATAGAGTCTTTGGTCATGCCTATTCCCTGCATTACGTACATGTTGTGCTCCGAAGCCAATGCCAGGTTTTTCTTTATCTCCTCCACATTACCTCCCCAGGTTCTGAAGGCATTGCACCACTCTGGGCGGCAATGTCCAACCGATATGTGCCGCCTACGCCTTTAATATAGGTTTCTCTTCCGTCAATGGAAAGTTTATAACCGTCTGCCGCTTTCTCTATTACAATGCCGTCTAAAGAAGAAGGAGAACAGGCAGACAACAAAACTAAACAGATAAAAATAAATATTTTTTCTTTTTTCATTATCAATTGTCCTAAAGCATAAGGTATTTATGTTATAAATAAAAAACATTCAGCCTTCATATTTAAATTTTATTTAAATATGAAGGCTCTATTTTTTCTGAAACACGCGTACATAGTCCACCTTCATCGTTACAGGAAGAGCAGACTCATCCACACCGTTCATTCCACCCCAATCACCGCCCCAAGCCAGATTCAGAATGGGATAGAAAGCATAATGGAAAGGCCATTGATTATGACCAGCTCCCAATTGTTGCTTGGTAACAGCCAACTGTACCTTGCCATCCACGTATGTAGTGATGGCATCTTCTGTCCACTCTAAAGCATAGAGATGAAATTCTCCTTCTGCCTGTTCTATAGTCATGGCATGTGTTTTCTGCGTACCTATAGTATGATTATAATCTTGCGTATGGATAGACGAAGAGACTTCGTTGGGTACGACTCCCACTTCCTCCATAATGTCTATTTCACCACACATGGGCCATGGGTTAGTATTCCAGTCATTACCAACTGGCATCATCCAAAAAGCCGGCCACGTCCCCTTGCCTTCAGGCAACATGATACGTGCTTCAAAATAGCCATATTCCCAACCAGTATTCACTTTAGCATACACACGACCAGAGTAAATTTTACCATCGGAGCCTTTGAAACAATTAATATTCAACTTACCGTCCACAAGTTCTGTCACACGCTTTCCGTCAGCAGAACCATTGACGTAATTTTGAAGTTCATTATTTACCCACCTGCTCCTTGAACCTCGTGTGTCCAATCATTGCCAAGAGATGTGCCCTCATTAAATTCATCATGCCAAACCAACCGATACCCCTCAGGAGTATTGATATCCAGATCTTCAGCCGATTCTTGAATAACTGTTACCGTTACTTTCTCTGCACCAGCCACAACCTCAACTGTACCCGTACGGGAAATCTTTGCATCATTAGCTAAAGTGGTCACAACAATTTCCCCACTATTTTTTTCTGCGCTAATCCAACTATCATTGGATTTCACATTCCATTCGCCAGAAGCAATAACAGATAAGACAAAAGATTCTCCTATAGAATTAGAATACAACTCAGTCTGTGACACTGATAAAGGAGCCGCTTGCGTAAGAGGAATAGATACACGAGTAGCACCAGATTTAACCACCACCGTACCAGTACGAGAAGTAGTACCCGTATGAGCACTGACTATAACTGTCGCTGTGCCTTGGCTAGAAGAAGAACCCATTACATTTACTTTGACCCATGAACTGCAATCATCAGAGGCAAAAGCTGTCCACTCTTTACCAGAACAAACCACATTCACCACATATTGGCTAGCTTGTGCAACAGCCTCTATCTTTTCAGGAGAACATTTAATGGTAACATCCTCGGATTGCGGTTCCTTGTCATCGCTACTGCCACAAGCAATCAACGAAAACAAAAGAATAGATAATAGACAATAGTATTTCATATATATATATTATTTAACAATCAATAAGTAGAGAAAAAGGGAAAGGATGAAACTCCAGCAATTGCCAAGATAACCCACATCCTTCCCCCTTTTTATTATTCACTGCTTTTAGCAGACCAATATTCTATCTAATACTAGCCATCAATCTCTATGAGTCTGGAAAATAATATCTTTAATAGTCACTTTTGTGTCAGCAGGATTTCCACCAAAATCCAAGACTAAAGATATAGCATGCATATCTTTAGGCGCCTTTTTATTTGCAACCCAAAATTTATTATCTTCATTACCCAACAAATCCGTCTGTTCTGCAAAGAAGAAGTTATCATCATGTTTGACATCAGGTTCATCAGTCTGAACCAGTTTTACTGTTACCCCCTTCAAATCAGTACTAGGATTTAGAGTGACACAGAAATCATAGGCAGTTTCTGTATCGGCTGACAAATCTGTAACAAACGAGAACTGGTTCTGCCATTGTGCTTCAGTAGCATCAGGGAAAGTGAGTGTATAAGCATTTCCATCCACCACTAAATCTGGATTAGGTCTAGCACTCCAATCCGGGTTTGCATAGAAGAAAGTATTGGTAAAGGTTGCCCCGTTCCAAAGATTGTCTTCACTATCCACCTTCACCCAAGAAGGTTCAGGCTCTTGTACTTCAGGAATTTCCGTACCGTCATTATTAGCATGGTCTTTCAAGACAAAGCTTTCCAAAGTAATATCCGTATTAGCTTCATTACCACCAAAATCAAGTGCAAACTTCAAATCGGTAATATTCACACCGGGTACGTTACTGAACCATATACACTTAGGCTCATTAGCATCTAAAGCCACACGCTGCATATTGATAAACGTATTGTCATCACCTTTCTGCTGTACTTTAACCGTCACGCCCGGATGTTTGGTAGTAGAAGTGATTATCACCGAAAAATCATAGGTTTTATCCACTGACAAAGCAATTACCTTATCCAATTCCACATGCATCTGAGCTTGCCACTGATCGGTAGTAGCTTCCGGTAAGGAAACAACAAATGCACCATTCTGATAAGTATATTTTGGATCTGCAATCTGCCCCCATCCTGGAGCATAGTAGAAAGATGCCACATTGAAAGTTACTCCCTTAAACATGTTAAATTCACTATCTTCCACAAAACCACCAAAACCGTTCATAATAGTCTTCTCTATTTCAAAGGTTTTGGTTATCGAACCATCACTAATGCCATTTGCGTTCTTTACTTTACATTCTACTGTATATGAACCTTTTTTACGATAATATTTGGAAAAACCATATGAGGCTTGATAAGCGCCGTCAATTATCCAAATAGGAGACACTCCAGGAGCAGAAGTAAATTCAAAGTTTGCATAATTGGTTGTCTGATCTACAGTAACTTTAAAGTTATCAGTATAATCCGATGCTTGTGGGATATTGCCATTGGCTCCCGTAAAATCTTCAGGCGAACATGAAGTCATTGCAAAACCAGCAACCAACACGCCTGCCATATATTTAAATATATTTTCATATCAATTATTTATTAATGGAGTTATGGTAAACTATTTATAAGCATTCTGAACCAAAGCCGGATCGGAATCCAACTCTCCTTGTGCAATAGGAATGTATTTCTTCTTGGCAGTCCAAGAATTAGTACGGTAACCATATTCATCGGGGACCAGTGCAGTAGTAGCCTTATTGCTGGCTGATGCTCCACTGATTCCTTCAGCACGTACCAAATCAAAATAACGCTTGCCTTCACCTACAAATTCCAAACGACGTTCTGTAAGTACATCGTCAACCGTAACGTTTGCAAGTCCAGCCAAACCGGCACGGGTGCGAACTTCGTTCAACCATGTCTTAGCCTCACCTGTACCACTTCCACCTGTACGAAGAGAAGTTCTGCAGCATTTAGTAATGTCTCAGCATAACGATAATAACGATAATTGTTATTATAGTTCAAATTCTGGTCACCGGAAGACTGCTTGAAGTTCTTATCATACGGACGATATTTTTGTAACCAAATATGAGTATCTTGATAACGTTTCGTATATTCTACATCTTCGGCAATCACCCAGCAAGTTGCATCACGACGTTTGTCTTGTTTACTAAACATTTGATAAGTTTCAAGACGCATGGGCATAAATCCCCAGCCATCATTACCCTTTGACCAACCATCATCACCTGGGAAAGAGTTAGGAGAAATCAGAGTAGGAAGCACTGTACCACCAACAGCTAACGGACTTCCCCAGCCACGTTCGTTATTAGTTTGCTCATAATTAATTTCCCAGATAGATTCGTCACACCATTCACCTTCCGTTTCCCAGATGTTGGCAAAACTAGGATTCAATCTAAAGCTAGGACTATCAATAAGCTCCTTCATATAACCTAAAGCTTTTGAGAAACGACTTTCATCATTCTGATACATTACCATTTCAGCATATACCATATAAGCCATAGCTTGAGTGACACGTCCCAACTGACCTTCGTCGTCAACTTCTTTACCTTCTTTGATTGTTTTATAATATTTCAAAGGTAACACCTTAGAGTCAATTACAGCTTCAAGTTCTGCGATCAACTCAGCATAAACCTGATCGGCAGTATATTGCGGAGCCGTATAAGGAGGTTCGGAAAGATTCTCCAAATAGAAAGGTACATTACCAAAATAATGCCACAACATATTATAATAGAAAACACGTAGTAAACGGGCTTGCATCTCATAGAGTTTACGATTGGCCTCAGTAACATCAGTACCCCAATCAAGATATTTCAGTAAGTCATTACAACGTTTGATACCAGAATAGTCCACTGTCCAAAGAGAGCCAAGTGTATTATTTTCATTAGCCTCATAATTAAACAACATATGCCAATTCTGCATATCGGTCTTGGTTGCACCACCTACCCAAAAATTATCGCCCATAATTTCACCGTCAATATTCAAGGCATTGTACTGTCCCAATCCCCAATCTGGCCAATGGAGAGGGTCATAGGCGGCAATCAGAGCTTCCTGAATATGCTCATCCGTAGTATAATAATCTTCCAATGGTTCACCTGTCGGATTTTCCACCTCAAGAAAACTGTCACTGCAACCGGTAGTCAACACTGTAGCGGCAGCAAGTAAGCCTATTGCTAATATTTTATTTGTTTTCATATAGTTCTTATTTTTAGATTAGAAAGAAACATTTACACCTACTGTATATGTGCGAGCCTGCGGATAAATACCACGGTCAACACCAAGAGAAGTTGCACCTGAAGAAATTTCAGGATCAAATCCCCAATATTTGGTCCAAGTCACAAGATTTTCAGCTTGCACATACACACGCAGACGTTCAATAGTAAGTTTGCGAGTAAGAGTCTTAGGCAATGTATATCCCAAAGTAATATTCTTAAGACGAAGATATGAACCATCACAAACATAAAGATCAGATACCATCCAGTTCGTTGCATTACCGACAGCCAGACGAGGATACTTATTAGAAGTACCTTCACCAGTCCAACGTCCCAACATCCAAGAAGGATAGTTACCAGAAGCAACATCTGTACGATAAGTGCCATCAAACACATCAGCACCAGCTACACCTTGGAAGAAAATATTAAAATCAAAGCCTTTCCAATCAGCATTAAGATTCAAACCATAAGTCCAATCCGGAGTACCATTACCAATGTTAGTACGGTCATCTGCCGAGATGCTACCATCACCATTTACATCCACAAAACGTGTATCACCAGGAACCGCATCCGGCATAATCATTTTACCATCTTTATTGACATAAGCACGAACTTCATCCATATTCTGGAAAACACCGTCAGTCTTGTAACCATAGAAATAGGGGAAAGGTTGTCCGTTAGAACCGCGTGTACCACCACCAGAGAATCCTTGAATACCATCTAAATCCATATAGCCAGTATCATTTCCCAAATTCTTCAATTCATTTTTAAGATAAGTAGCATTTCCCTTTACTGCAAATTTAGCATCAGCAATATTCCATTTATAGCCAAGTTCAAACTCAAAACCACTATTTTCCATATCACCTACGTTACCAAGAGGTTTAGTTTCACCTACATAACTCGGGATAGCATCGTAATAATCATGCCATTGGTTTTCTTTATGTAATAGTCAGCACTGAATGTTAAAGCATTATTAAAGAATCCCAAATCAATACCTAAGTCAGTTTGCTCACTCTCTTCCCATTTCAAATCAGGATTTGCCAAACGTTGTGCTTTAGAACCGTTCCATTTGATGGCATCTTTACCCAAAAGGACATTGTTACCCATGGCCGTCAATGAAGTATAACCAAATTCGGCTATGTTATCATTACCATTCTTACCCCAACTGGCACGAACCTTTAAGTTAGACAACCATTCTCGCGTATCAGCCATAAACTCTTCATTTGTCACATTCCATCCCACAGATACTGAAGGGAACGTACCATATTTATTATTAATACCAAAACGACTTGAACCATCACGACGGATTGTAGCCTGAATCATATAGCGTTCATTATAGTTATAACTCAAACGAGCAAACATAGACGACATTCTATGTTCTGTATAAGGACCTCCATAAACGCCATACTGAACTGTAGCACCAGTAATATTACCATCTGCATCCTTTGTATATTCAACATTCCCTGTAGCATAATCAATAGAAGGTTTATTAGGATTCACCAGATTCCAACGGTTACCACCAAGTTGATCTCCCTTATATTTAAGAGCAGACTGTCCTAATACAACACCAAATGTATGTTTGCCGATAGTTTTGTCATAAGTTAATGTGTTTTCAATCTGCCATGTCACATTCTGTGCCTTGAATGAAGATGCATTAGTATGTGTTGCCTTATTATTAGCTGAGAGATAATACTTGCTCTTAGTAGCCCCTTCATTACCCCAAAATCCCATATCAGCACTATAATTGAAGTGATACTTCAAATTATCCCACAATTGAAGATCAATAGAAAACTTTGGAACAAACTTATGCGACCAATTCTTTGTAGGAGTCAATGTCATCATAGCCAGCGGATTATTCATTTCCTGATAAGCTCCTCCATAGCCAGGTACTGTATAAGGATCACCATTGCATCACGAGGCAAATCAAAATCTTTATAAGTTTCAATCATCTTTTCAGCTGCATCACCAGTCAATGTAGGGGTCAAAATAGGAGACAGATAAAGAGCCGATCCCAAAATTGAACCGAATTCAGAGTTAGTACCAACACCTGTTGAATGCGTACGCATATAAGCCAAATTTACACCTAAATCCAATTTATTAAGGAAACCGCGTTCTTTAGATGCATCAATTAGATTATATTGAGTATTGGAACGAATAGTCAAACGGTCATAATTAGAATGTCCGTGATTACCACCAACAATACCATCTTGTGAATAATACCCCAAAGACAAATAATAATTTACTTTTTCCGATGCACCACTAACTGTCACATCATGATCACTACCGGAGCATTGTCATAGAAAACAAGATCTTGCCAATCAGTGCCAAATCCTTTGATAGAATTTCCATTAGCATCAATCAAATTATAAGGATCTGCATAAATTGGAGCCTGACCACCATTCACATTGGCTTCATTCTGAAGGATAGCATAGTCTGTCGCACTAGTCACATCACGTCTCTTCCATGCACTCTGCCAGCCATAAGAAAAATTGTAATTAATTTGTGCCTTACCCATCTTACCTTTTTGGTAGTTACTAGAATAACGCCATTAGCAGCACGCGCACCATAGATAGCACCAGAAGCAGCATCTTTCAACACTTCGATAGACTCGATATCATTAGGATTTACAAAATCAAGACCACCCCCAATAGGCATACCGTCTACAATGTAGAGCGGATCACTATTGTTGATAGTACCAATACCACGTACACGTACACGAGGAGAATCACCCGGCTGACCAGAAGCTGAAGTTACATCCACACCTGCAGCCAAACCTTTCAATGCATTATCCATACGCACCGGAGATTTGTTTTCCAAATCCTCACTACTAACTTTGGCAATAGATGCTGTTACCACACTTTTTTTCTGAACACCATACCCCACCACTACTACTTCGTCCAGCGTTTCTGAATCTTCCTGAAGAACTATTTTCAAGGAATTTTTTCCATTTACCGCTACTTCTTGCGACTTAAAACCAATATAGGTAATAGAAAGTGTTGCGTCGGCAGGAACCGACAATGTAAAATTACCGTCCAAATCAGTAATTCCACCATTGGTAGTTCCTTTAACTACCACATTTACTCCAGGCAACGGTTCATTATCCGAACCGCTTACCACTGTACCTTTTACCTGTATATTTTGGGCATATACAGAAGCCAAGGTAAAGCTTAACAGAAATAAAACTGATAATAACTTTTTCATAAGTTTTACTAAATTAAGATTAACGTTTCTCGGTTTTGTTCTCAATCGAACAGTGCAAACATAGAGTAAAATGCAATAAAACAAATAAAAAACAATCATTCTTAAATACGTCAAATCTGAAATTCAAATACGTTATCAATACGTCATCAGCAAATAACTTACTAATAATCAATAATTAATATATACTTTTAAGTATTACGTCACAACATGTTATATAACACAAAAGGGAGAAATTTAACATTCCTCCCTTTCATACTCTTCCTTCTTTTAAAGGAAGTTAATATCTAAAGGCTACAGTTTATTGCTTAAATAATCCGTCAAACTATCCTCTCTCTCTAAAGCGAACTTCTTACGAAGACGATAACGGATTGTTTCAACTCCACGAACCGAAATGTTCAGCAGAGGTGCTATTTCTTTCGTGGAAAGATTCATCTTTAGATAAGCGCACATCATGCGTTCGTTGTGGGAAAGTTCAGGATGCTTGGCATGAAGACGTTTCATAAAATTGTTATGTATCAAATCGAACTGGTCTTCAATACGCTTCAAAACCTCATCACTCTGTATATTACCGTCTATTTTATTATTAATAAGTATGAGTTGCTGTTTTCCTTCCCGAGCCCCCTCACCCTTCAGCAAGGCGGATACTTTAAGTATCTCTGACTTGATTTCAGTCAGCATTTCATTCTTACGGACAAAGTTTATCATCAGATTGGCCATTTCCTGACTCTTATGTTGCAAATCGTATTCCAATTTTTCTTTCTCCAGCTGCATAATCTGCTTTTCCTGACGGGCTTTCTCCTCTTCGTACTCCCTTTCCATATCGTGCAACTCTTTATCTTTCTCGATTACCGCCTGCTGTTTCTTCCGTTTCACACGGACATCATCCCAACGATAGACATACCATAAGGCAAGCAAAGCAAGATGATATAACAAACGTATGCAGCAGCACTACGATACCACGGCGGAAGTATACGGAAAGCAATTGTATCCGATGATGTCGTACCGTCAGGAAAGACGCCTTAACTTCAAACGTATATTCACCTTCCGACAGATTACTATACTCCTTGGTGCGTACCGTTGTAAAATCGGACCAGCTCCCCTTATTCAGACGATATTGAAAACGGACATCATCTCCTACCGCAAAGAGAGAAAGGGCATAGTCAAAACGAACGGAATTCATGGAATAAGCTATCACCGGAACCGGCTTCTCTCCTAAAAAGTTTGCGGTATATACCAATGAATCCTTGGGATAGGACAGATACATGTTCCTTATATATAAGGAATGGCTACGATCCTGACGCTCCCTTACGGCCGGGATACTGAACAAAGCGAAACCTCCTTCATTAGGAACCACCATCAGCGAATCTGAAAGAGGAATAATCGTTTCAAAACCGGGTACCAGTTCAATCAGCGATTGCTGGATGGGATTAATGCTTGTATTCGCCCCCCGCTTATAGGTACCCAGATTGGCAATACAGATTTCGTGAGGGCTCAAACTTATCAACTTATCGTGATACTCCAAAATATGCGAATAGGCCGTGGTGCCATTCAAAAGGTTGTTCATATCCGGACAAGGCTCCATGACATCTTTATGAGGATTATGCTTATAGATTCCCCGGGGAGTGGCAAAATACACCCGGTCTTCTATCTTCGCTATATACATATCACGTCCTACCGGGAAACCATCCTTCGCGCTATATTCCTTTATACGGACAGCTTTTGTCAAATCATTATCCAAATCCACACGGGTAACGTGGTCTGTATTATACACCCAAATCACCTTATCACTTTCCTGCTCAAAAAGACGGCAAGAATCGTTCACACCCTCAATCTTGCCAACCACCTGCCATTCTCCATTCTTTTTCCCAACCAAATAAATACCGTTATATACCCCGACATACATAAGGTCCGTACGTCCTGCCACAAGTTGGCAACACCAGGCGCCGGCAATATCCGTCACACGTTTTACGGAAGTACCATTGATAAGGAAAATACCACGGTCGTGCAGACAGAAGAGTTCATCACCTATACGGCAAAGGTTCCAGACCTGTCCGCTGGATTGGGGCATCGGACGGATATCCGGCAAATCGCCGTTCATCTGTACCGGATACGAGGTGTAATACAAACCCCGATTGGTACCTAAATAAAGATAACCGCCTTCTACCGCCGCCGTATATCCCGTGCCGTAGGAATAAGGATAGGAATAGAGATTCGTAAAAGGAGAACTCAGACAGACGTAGTCAATGCCGCTATCCAGACCGGCCCAGAGGTTTCCGGTCGTATCGAAGGAGACAGAAAGCACCGTATTGTTACGCAAGCCGTTGTTCTCATTGAAATATTTCAGTTGCATGGTGCTGCAATCCACCAGTACCAATCCTTTATGAATGGTTCCCAAGGCAATCTTATCATCCTTTTTGGCTACGCAAAAGACTTCATTCTCACGCATAAACTCTTCGGCACCGGTGACAAACGGTTCCATCGTACGCCCGTCACAATAGTAAAGTCCGTTGTATGCAGTCACCACCAGAACACCTTTCTTATAAGGTATAATGCCACGAATACGCTTGGAAGCCAACGCATCGGCACCCTGAAGAGGGAAAAAAGTGTTTCCAACCAAAAGCCATACGCCTCTGTCCGTACCGATGTAAAGAATACCATTGACCATATTGGAACAGTCTATCTTGCATTCATTTCAATGGCGGTATATTTGCCGTTCAGGTACTTCACCACGCACCCGTCCCCTTGGAAATACAAGATATTGTCTGTCTCATGGATGCCCCACACATTTCCAAGAAAACGAACGGAACTCTCCAAAGTATCGGACATGCAATGATAGGCCAAAGAACCGTCCGTATCCGGTTCATAATAGCCGAATTCATTGATGCCCCCCACATAAATTCTTTTTTGGGTGGCAGAAGCCAGAACGGAACGCACATCGGAAGCATTGTTCAATGGAAACACATTCCAGACATTGCCATCAAATTGCACCATACCGTTCTTGTTGGCGAAATATACCCACTTGTCATCATAGGGTGCTATCTGCCAAGTCTGGGTCCCCTTACCATAAACACTTTTATCAAAATTGACGATAAAGCTATTCCAGCCGGCAATTGCTTCGACCAAAGGGGGAAAAAGAAAAAGGCAGAAAAAAAGGTAGAATGACAATATGTGTTTGTTCATGCGTATAATGACTATATAGTTAGTTGCACAAAAATAATGCTTATTTTCAAGGTAGCACACAATAGCCTATCTGTTTTTTTGTCCCCGATTATTATTTTCTTCTCAAATGGCAATCTTTTGCATAACTATACTTTAGATTCCGGTATACTAAGAAGTATTCGTCCGACGCTGTTGAATTATCGTCGACAGCTGTCGGACGATAATTCAACAGCCGTCGGACGATAAGGTTACATATGTCGGACGAATACTTCTAGTAAAAGGAATATTTGTCCATCGTAATGCCGGAAAGAATCCGTACCTCCCCTCCAAAGTGTCTATATAAGAAGGCCATGAAGAGGAATAGAACAGAGAATCTAAAAAACAAATAAAAAAATCGCCACAAGCTATTGCAGATTTCAAAAAAATGTCTACCTTTGCAACCGCAAAACAAAAACGGGTAAGTCCTATACGGCCAGCTCCCTTCGAATCCTCCAGGGCTTGATCGCAGCAAAGGTAGTTGGTTGTAGCGGCGCGATATAGCAAGCTTACCCACCCGCCTCTTTAGCTCAGTTGGCCAGAGCACGTGATTTGTAATCTCGGGGTCGTTGGTTCGAATCCGACAAGAGGCTCGAAAGAAAAGCAGATGATACGAAAGTGTTACCTGCTTTTTTCTTTTTGCCCCGCAAAGAATCCTCTAATTTATTTAAAATCTACACATCGGCTTGCCCTTGAATCCAACTATATTTGTACCTTTGCATATTATTTCTAAGAAAGATGGCAGAAAATAGAGGTTACATGCAACGATACGCAATGCTGTTCGGTACCTATATGGGAGGTTTCTGGATATTGAAGTTCATACTCTTTCCTGTGGGGCTGTCGGTTCCTTTTTTACTTTTCCTTTTCATGGGACTCACGCTATGCGTACCTTTTATGGGATATTATTATGCACGGATGTATCGTAATCAGGTATGCGGAGGCGGCATCAGCTTCCTGCATGCATGGGTATTCACCGTTTTCATGTATATGTTTGCCGCGCTGCTTGCCGCCGTGGCACACTACATCTACTTCAGGTTCATAGACCACGGATATGTGATAAACACGTGCGAAACGATGGTAGACACGCTTGCCCAAAGCAACATGCCGGGAATGGATTCGTACATCGCCACCTATCAGGAAGCTCTGGAGACAGCCCGACTACTCAGCCCTATCGACATTACGCTACAGATGATATCGTCCAATGTATTTTGGGGTTCGATACTGGCTTTCCCCACCGCCTTGTTCGTGATGAGACGCAAGAAAGACGACGCTCCGGCAGAGTGACGGAACAGCAAAAAGAAATGTTATTTCAATTGTAAAATAGAAAAATCATACATCAATGGATATTTCAGTTGTCGTACCACTATATAATGAAGAAGAATCACTCCCCGAACTGTTCGCATGGATTGAGCGGGTGATGAATGCCAACGGTTTTTCATACGAAGTGATTTTCGTGAACGACGGAAGTACCGACCGTTCCTGGCAGGTAATCGAACAATTGCAGGCACAAGCTCCGGACAAGGTACGGGGCATTAAGTTCCGCCGCAACTACGGGAAGTCGCCGGCATTGTTCTGTGGTTTCGAACAAGCACAAGGCGACGTCGTGATAACCATGGACGCCGACCTGCAGGACAGCCCCGACGAAATACCCGAACTCTACCGCATGATTACCCAAGACGGCTATGACCTCGTATCGGGCTGGAAGCAGAAACGTTACGACCCGTTGTCGAAGACCCTCCCCACCAAATTGTTCAATGCCACCGCCCGCAAAGTATCGGGCATCAAAAACCTGCACGACTTTAATTGCGGACTGAAGGCGTATCGCAAAGAGGTGGTCAAGAATATAGAAGTATACGGCGAAATGCACCGCTACATCCCTTACCTGGCCAAGAACGCCGGCTTCAAGAAAATCGGCGAGAAGTGGTGCACCATCAGGCACGCAAATACGGAAAGACCAAGTTCGGGCTGAACCGTTTTGTAAACGGGTATCTGGACTTGCTTTCCCTTTGGTTCCTTTCCCGGTTCGGCATCAAGCCATGCACTTTTTCGGATTGCTGGGTTCGCTGATGTTCATCTTCGGCTTCATAGCGTGGTCATAGTGGGTGTCAGCAAGTTGTACTACATGCACCATGGCATGCCCTACCGCCTTGTGACGGACTCTCCCTACTTCTACCTCTCGTTGACCTCCATGATTATCGGCACACAACTGTTCGTGGCAGGATTCCTCGGAGAGCTGATTTCACGTAATGCCCCGGAACGAAACAAATATCAAATAGAGAAAACCATTTAACGATGAAAAAATTAGTCAGACTTGTCATACTCGGAGCTATCCTTTGCCCGATAATAAGCATAGCTATCTCCTGCTCGGAGGAGGCAGATTGCTCCATGACGGCACGCCCCATGGTGAATTGCATTCTTTATAGAGTAGACCCCGAAACCCAATACGTGGAGAACGACACGCTCGACTCGCTCACCGTCACAGCATACGGCACCGACTCCATCATCATCAACAACCAGAAGAAGGTACACGACATCTCCCTGCCACTGCGCTATACGGAGGATTCCACCAAGCTGATATTCAAGTATAGCCGGACCAAGAGTGACACGATGGTGATACGCCACACCAACACCCCCTATTTCCTATCGATGGATTGCGGCTATCAGATGAAGCAGGCCATCACAGACGTAACGTGCACCCGCATCTCTCTGGACTCGATATACATCAAAGACAATGAAGCAGGCATCTATGGAAAGGAAAATCTTAAGTTATTCTATTAGTCTGGCACTCTGCCTGCTGATGTTCCTCCCCCTACGGGCGCAGAACGGGAATCCTACCGTCCCCCCCCAGGGAGCACCTCCCAAGAAGGAGAAGAAGGACGCGAAAGAAGAAGTGCACTATCCGTTATACAACGGCATGTCCGTCGGCTTGGACTTGTGGGGAATCGGAAGTTCCGTATTTGGAGGAGATTTCCTGAGTTCCGAAGTGGCCGTGGATGTAAACCTCAAGAACCGCTTCTTCCCTATTGCCGAACTGGGATATGGCTCCACGGACACCTGGAGTGACAAAGGCATACACTACAAAAGCAACGCCCCCTACTTCCGCATAGGAATGGACTATAACACGCTATACAAGAAGCAGCACGGACACATGCTACTCGTAGGCTTGCGTTACGGTGTAAGCAGCTTCAAGTACGATGTAGACGCCTTGGGACTGGACGACCCGATATACGGTGGCATCGTAGGCAATCCGAATCTGGACGACGAGATATGGGGAGCAGCCTGCCCTATAACCATAAAGGAATGAAAGGCTCCATGCAATGGGCGGAATTTTGTGTCGGTATCCGGGCGCACGTCTGGAAGGCATTGTACATGGGCTGGTCACTACGCTTCAAGTTCAAATTGTCTGCCTCGGCCGATGAATACGGTGACCCGTGGTATGTGCCCGGTTTCGGGAAATATGGCTCCAACACGATGGGAGTAACCTATACGATAACTTATAAACTACCTCTTTAAGCGACTTATGACAGGGTTAGAGATTTGGCTACTGGCCGTAGGACTTGCGATGGATTGTTTCGCCGTTTCTATAGCCAGCGGAATTATATTGAAACGCGCCCGGCTGCGCCCTATGCTGGTGATGGCCATCAGCTTCGGCTTTTTCCAGGCTTTGATGCCTCTGCTGGGATGGATAGGCGCCAGTTTTTTCAGCCACCTGATAGAAAGTATTGACCATTGGATTGCATTCGGTATCCTTGCCTTCCTGGGCGGACGCATGATAATGGAATCCTTCAAGGACGAAGATTGCAAGCACGAGTATGACCCTACCAGCCTGAAGGTGGTGCTCGCTCTGGCCGTGGCAACCAGCATCGATGCATTGGCGGTAGGTGTTTCGTTTGCATTCCTCGGTATCAAGCAATTCTCGGCTATTCTTTCCCCCATCGGCATTATCGGTTTTGTATCATTCGCCTTGTCGATGGTCGGCCTGATGTTCGGCATCCGTTTCGGATGTGGCATAGCCCGCAGACTGCGCGCCGAACTTTGGGGAGGGATTATCCTCGTCATCATCGGCACCAAGATATTGATAGAGCATCTCTTCTTTTAATTAAAAAGTAAAAACTCAGATAGGATATGGAAAAGAAAGTACAACGGAATTTTTTATGGATTGCCCTACTGGTATTGGGTACCATCTGGATACTTGCCCGCCACAACCAAGTCACTCCTTATCAGACGGATAACGGACTGATATTCGGTACGATATATAAAGTGACTTATCAATGTGACCAGAATCTGAAGGCGGAGATAGAAGCGGAACTCAAACGTTTCGACGGTTCCTTGTCCCCTTTCAATGATACGGCGACCATTACGCGCATCAACCGCAACGAGGACATTGTGCCCGACACATTCTTTACCAACGTCTTCCGACGTAGCATGGAAATCTCCCGGGAGACCGATGGTGCCTTCGATATCACCGTTGCCCCTCTTGCCAATGCCTGGGGATTTGGGTTCAAGAAGGGTAACTTCCCCGACTCTGCCATGATAGACAGCCTGCTGGAAATGACAGGATACGAAAAAGTAAAATTGTCCGATGAAGGGAAAGTGGTGAAAACAGACCCACGTATAATGCTCTCGTGTAGCGCTGTGGCAAAAGGATATGCAGTAGATGTCATAGCCCAACTTCTGAAGAAAAAGGGTATCCGCAACTTTATGGTCGATATAGGCGGAGAAGTGGTTGTTCACGGGCAAAACCCTCAAAATGGACCTTGGCGCATCGGTTTGAACAAGCCGATAGACGACTCACTGGCAGTGAACCAGGAACTGCAAGCAGTGCTGCAAGTCACGGATTTAGGCATGGCTACATCGGGCAATTATCGCAACTACTACTATAAAGACGGAAAGAAATATGCGCATACCATCGACCCGCGTACCGGCTATCCGGTACAGCACAGCATCTTGTCAGCCACCGTCATTGCCAAAGATTGCATGAGTGCAGACGCCTATGCCACGGCATTCATGGTGATGGGGCTGAAAGAAGCAGAACGCGTGGCGGATGCACATCCGGATATCGACGCCTGTTTCATTTATACGGATGAAGAAGGAAAGCTTCAAACGTTCTTAACAAAAGGAATGGAGAAGTATATGAAATAATGTGCAAATGCGATTAACCCATCATTTATAAAACACAAAATATACCGCCAGTACCAGACATACAAAAGCGGCAAAATGATTCCAATGCAGCGTTTCCCCCTTGAAAAGAACCGTTGTGAACACCGTAAAGATAATCAAAGTGATTACTTCCTGAATCACTTTGAGTTGCATCAATGAGAACGGGCCTCCATTGCCTAAAAAGCCTATCCGATTGGCCGGAACCTGGCAAGAATACTCTGCCAAAGCTATTACCCAGGAAAACAGCACCACGCATACAACGGCCAGTTGGAGATGACTTTTGTCTCTTGTAGCTTCAGATGTCCATACCAGGCAAACGTCATGAAAATATTAGATACAATCAATAGCAAAATGGTATAAAATGCTTTCATATAGTGATTAATGATTAGTGATTAGTGATTAATGATTGCAGGCAGCAATTCCTCTTGCACATTCGTCATACTCCCCCATAGACTATAGCGTGCCTCAGGATTCATTTCCTCCAACTGTTTCAGAATGCCTTTCATTGCACTACGGCTGGATTGTGACTCATACGGACAATTCTTCACCTGCTTACGATACCCCCTCACTTGCGCCAACTCCATCAAATCCGCCTCATGTACCAGACACATCGGACGGATAATCGTCATATCAAACTTCTTCATTACCAGCCGAGGAGGCATAGAGCTGAACGCTCCCTGATAGGTGATATTCATCAGCAAGGTCTCCAGAATATCATCCATGTGATGGCCTAACGCGATTTTATTGCATCCCTGCTCCTTGCTACGGTAAACAATGCCTTCCGCCTATTCCAAGAGCAAAGAAAACAAGGAGACTTGCGGGTATCGGTCGTGGCATCAAACTCCGTTTCAAAGAGAACAAAAGGCACTCCCCACGACTCTACGTACTCCCTCAGATAGTCTACATCGCTTTGATAAGGTATATTCTTCATCACTACATGTACGGCGACAACGGAAAAACGGGGTTTATAGACACGGGCACGCCGTGCCAACAATTCCACCAGCGCCAAAGAGTCCTTGCCTCCCGAAAGCCCGATGAGAATCTTATCGCCGTCCTCTATCAGCCCATATTCCACCACACCTTTGCTAAACCGCTTGTCTATGCGGCGCAACATCTTTTCTTCTTCAGTAAATTGTGCCATTGATACGAGTTATGAGTTATAAGTTATGAATTATAGCTCTTCCGGTTGCAAAAGTAAGGCAAAAGAACGATTTAAAGAAGAATTAACAAAATAGAATTACGGAAACCAGCTTTATTCACGATAAATTTGTATTTTTGACCTTCTGAACAAATCAGCATGTATCAATATGAATAAAAAATATATCCTTTTCTTTCTATTCGGCCTTTTGAGCATAACAATTTCCGCACAAAGCCTGGCAGAAGCCAAAGCCTTGTACGAGAAGGGAGAATACGAAGAAGCCAAGCCCGCCTTCAAAAAACTCGTCAAGACACAATCTGGCAATGGAAATTACAACCTATGGTACGGTGTATGTTGCCTGGAAACCGGCGAACCCGCAGAAGCCTTGAAACACCTGGAAAGCGCCGTCAAGAGACGCGTCCCCAGCGGGCAACTCTATTTGGCCCGGGCATACAATGATTTATATCGGTTCGAAGATGCCATCGAAACTTATGAGACCTACATTTCCGACCTGAGAAAGAGAAAACGCTCCACCGAAGAGGCCGAACAATTATTGGAAAAAAGCAAATCCAACTTGCGCATGCTGAAAGGCGTGGAAGAGGTCTGCTTCATCGACAGCTTTGTGGTAGACAAGGAAAAATTCCTGGATGCATACAAAATCAGCCCCGAATCGGGCAAACTGTTCATGTACGACACCTACTTCAATGATTCCGGTAAGGAAGGCGGAACGGTATACGAAACGGAGCTGGGCAATAAGCTATATTATAGCGAAATGCAACCGGACAGCACCCTCAGTATCCTTTCGCGCAACAAGTTGCTGGACAAATGGAGTGATGGCAGCTTGTTGCCCGGAAGCATCAACGAGGCCATGAATGCAGACTATCCCTATGTACTTACGGACGGTATCACTATCTACTATGCTTCGGATGGCCCTGCTCGATGGGAGGATATGATATTTTCGTCACCCGTTACAATACGAATACCGACTCCTATCTGATGCCGGAAAATGTGGGCATGCCGTTCAATTCGCCCTACAACGACTATATGTACGTCATCGACGAATTCAACGACTTGGGATGGTTTGCCTCCGACCGCTACCAGCCGGAAGGCAAAGTGTGCATCTATGTATTCATTCCCAACTCATCCAAGCAAGTGTACAACTACGAAGGGATGGACCCGGACAAGATGATATCATTGGCGCAACTTCACTCTATCAAGGACACATGGACGGACACCGATGCGGTAGAGGCCGCCCAAGAAAGGCTTCGGACTGCTGCCAACGCAAAGCCGCGGACCACCAAGAAGCATGATTTCCAATTCATCATTGACGACCACTCCACCTACTACCAGCTGGACGATTTCCGCTCCCCGCAGGCCAAAGCCTCGTATGGCAAATACAATCAGCTGGAGCAGAACTACAAACAACTGCAGGAGAAACTGGAAGATATGCGTTCGGAATACTCCCGAGCCAACAAGCAGGAAAAGGACAAGATGTCCGCCGCCATCCTCGACCTGGAGCAACGTGTACGGCAATTGTCCACTGAGATGGAGCAAACTGCCATTCAAGTGCGCAACCTGGAAAAACAAGCCACCAAATAAAGACAACTATGGATATACTCATTATCGCCTCATTGATTATAGGAGCAGTAATCTTGTTCTTAGTGGAATTATTCGTAATTCCGGGCATCAGCGTTGCCGGTTTTCTGGCAGGAGGTTGCATCATCTTTGCCAACTACTATGCCTTTGCCTATATGGGCACCACGGCAGGTGTCATTACGCTTATCATATCTGCCCTGGCTTGTATCGGCTCGTTGGTATGGTTCATGCGCTCCAAGACACTCGACAAAATTGCATTGAAAAAAAACATCACCTCCAAAGTAGACCGTAGTGCCGAGGAAAAAGTCAAGGTAGGTGATATAGGCGTAACCACTACCCGCCTGGCTCTTATCGCTATGCCGAAATCAACGGAGACATCGTGGAAGTAAAGTCATCAGACGGCTTCCTGAACGAAAAGACTCCGATTATCGTAGACCGTATTGCCGACGGAGTCCTCTTAGTGGAGCGGCTCAAGCAGTGAAATTTCAGGAATCAACCTATTTATAACTAACAATTAATATTTAATCTCATGGATCCAAGCACAATGTATTTAACCGCCTTCCTCATTATAGGAGGCATTATTTTCCTGGTACTTTTCTTCCATTATGTACCGTTCTTCTTGTGGCTGTCTGCCAAAGTATCGGGAGTAAACATCTCGCTGGTACAACTTTTCCTGATGCGTATCCGTAATGTTCCTCCTTATATCATTGTGCCCGGCATGATTGAAGCTCATAAAGCAGGATTGCAAAACATCACGCGCGACGAACTGGAAGCGCACTACCTTGCCGGAGGTCACGTAGAGCGGGTGGTACACGCACTGGTATCCGCCTCTAAAGCCAATATCGAGCTGCCGTTCCAGATGGCAACCGCCATCGACCTTGCCGGCCGTGACGTATTCGAAGCCGTACAGATGTCCGTTAACCCCAAAGTAATTGACACTCCTCCGTGACAGCTGTTGCCAAAGACGGTATCCAGCTGATTGCCAAGGCCCGTGTAACGGTGCGCGCCAATATCCGCCAATTGGTGGGAGGTGCCGGAGAAGACACGATTCTGGCCCGTGTAGGCGAGGGTATTGTGTCTTCCATCGGTTCGTCAGAGAATCATAAGTCTGTATTGGAGAATCCGGATTCTATCTCCAAACTGGTATTGCGCAAGGGGTTGGATGCCGGAACAGCATTCGAAATTCTGTCCATTGACATTGCTGATATTGACATAGGTAAGAATATCGGTGCCGCCCTGCAGATAGACCAAGCCAATGCCGACAAGAACATTGCTCAAGCCAAGGCAGAGGAACGCCGCGCCATGGCCGTAGCCACAGAGCAGGAAATGAAGGCAAAAGCCAGGAAGCCCGTGCCAAAGTTATCGAGGCAGAAGCGGAAGTACCCAAGGCCATGGCCGAAGCATTCCGCAACGGCAATCTGGGTATCATGGACTATTACCGGATGAAGAATATAGAAGCCGACACTTCCATGCGCGAAAACATTGCCAAACCGACGACGGGCAATACCAGCCAGCCGTTGAGTAAATAACCCGGAAAGTAACTGACGAAACGCCGGAACCGGTGAACAAGAATCGGTTCCCGGCGTTTCTATTTATAAACAAAAGATTAAAGCCTCAAGCATATGAAGAAATATTTCGCCTCTTCCGAACTGATCATCAATGAAGACGGTTCTGTATTTCATCTTCACGTAAAGCCCGAATGGCTGGCAGACAAAGTCATCTTGGTAGGCGACCCCGGACGGGTGGCACTGGTTGCCTCCCATTTCGAGAACAAGGAATGTGAAGTGGAAAGCCGCGAGTTCAAGACTATCACCGGTACTTACCAGGAGAAACGTATTACGGTGGTTTCCACCGGTATCGGATGTGACAACATCGATATCGTGATGAACGAACTGGATGCCCTGGCAAACATCGATTTCGAGACGCGCGAAGAAAAGCCCCGTCTGCGTAGCCTTGAGCTGGTACGTATCGGCACCTGCGGCGGCTTGCAACCCTACACTCCGGTAGGCACATTCGTATGTTCTGAAAAGTCCATTGGTTTCGATGGGCTGCTCAACTTCTATGCCGGACGCAACTCCGTGTGCGACCTGCCCATGGAGCGTGCCTTCCTCAACCATATGGGATGGTCCGGCAACATGTGTGCCCCTGCCCCCTACGTCATTGATGCAAGCACTGAACTGATAGACCGCATCGCACAAAACGACATGGTACGTGGCGTAACGATTGCCGCCGGGGGCTTCTTCGGACCTCAAGGACGCGAGTTACGCGTGCCGCTTGCCGACCCACATCAGAATGAGAAGATTGAAAAATTTGAATACAACGGCTACCGTATTACCAACTTCGAGATGGAAAGTTCTGCCTGGCAGGCTTGAGCCGTCTGATGGGGCACAAGGCCATGACGGTATGCATGGTCATTGCCAACCGCCTGATAAAAGAAGCTAACACGGGATACAAGAATACGATAGATACTCTTATCAAAACAGTACTCGACCGTATCTAAGTATCCTTCAAGAAATGCTCCTCCCTTTCCTTCAGCCAATCCTAGGAGTAGGGTTTAGTAATGACTTCATCACATCCTGCCTGACGTGCCCGTTGCTGGTCTGTATAGTGTAGCAATGCCTGCTATACCCACAATGGGCACAGAGGCGGATTAGGCTTTATAAGCATCTATCCATTATCGATTTGCACAAAGTTACGATAAAAGCCCATAAGTTGAATCACCATCTCTCTTTTTTGTAAAGAAACCATTATTTTTGCTGAATAAAAATAAGCTGGATAAAATGAACCAAGATACCATTTGTGCCATAGCCACCGCCCAAGGGGGAGCCATAGGATGCATCCGTGTCTCCGGACCGGATGCCATAGAGATAACATCCCGCATATTTACCCCTGCCCGGAAGGGGAAGAAGCTGAAGGATGCCAAGCCATACACACTGACCTTCGGTCATATCCATGAAGAAGAAAACATCATAGACGAAGTACTTGTAAGCTTATTCCGTGCCCCCCACTCGTACACGGGCGAGGATAGCACGGAAATCATGTGCCACGGTTCGAGCTATATTCTTCAGAAGGTGTTGCAACTGCTCATCGGTAATGGTTGCCGCCTGGCCGCTCCCGGTGAGTACACGCAACGGGCCTTCTTGGGCGGCAAAATGGACCTAAGCCAGGCCGAAGCCGTGGCCGACCTCATCGCCTCCACCTCTGCCGCCACTCACCGCCTCGCCATGAGCCAAATGCGCGGTGGGTTCAGTAAAGAGCTGGCCTCACTACGCGACCAATTGCTGCACTTCACATCACTCATAGAACTGGAGCTGGACTTCAGCGACCACGAAGAACTGGAATTTGCCGACCGCTCCGAGCTATGTCTCCTAGCAGACGGCATAGAGCAGGTAATTTCCCGTTTAGTACAATCCTTCAGTGTAGCAATGCCATCAAGAACGGCGTGCCCGTAGCCATCATCGGCGAAACGAACGCTGGTAAATCCACCCTGTTGAATGCACTACTAAACGAGGAACGAGCCATTGTAAGCGACATACACGGGACAACCCGCGATGTGATAGAAGACACAGTCAATCTTGGTGGGATAACTTTCCGATTTATTGATACGGCAGGCATACGCGAAACGAACGACACCATCGAGAACCTAGGAATTGAGCGAACCTTCCAGAAATTGGAGCAGGCGGAAATCGTGCTCTGGATAGTTGATGCCACGAATGCCGTCTCACGGATACCACAACTAACTACCCAGATACTTCCCCGTTGCGAAGGGAAACGGCTCATTCTCGTATTCAACAAGACCGATCTGGTGCAAGATGCCTCAACCATCCCCAACTCCAGTTTCACCGTGGCCGCTACTAATGTGCAATGCATCTCCATCTCTGCCAAAGGACGTACCAACCTCGACAAGCTTCAGCAAATGCTAATCTCTGCCGCTAACCTGCCCACGGTTACCCAAAACGATGTCATTGTCACGAATATACGCCACTACGAGGCTTTGACCCATGCCTTGGAAGCCATCCACCGGTCCAACAAGGATTAGCAGAAAATCTATCCGGAGATTTTGTTTCACAAGATATCCGCGAATGCATTTTCCATCTAAGCGATATTGCAGGGGAAGTTACGAACGATATGGTACTTGGGAATATTTTCGAACATTTTTGCATCGGCAAGTAGGTAGTGATTACCAACGATTAGCATATATCACCAATGATTATTAAGGCGTTCATTTTGAGCGCCTTTCTTTTTAGCCTTATAAGCGATGGTTATCGTTTATAGGGCTTTTTCAGCTCATTTTTGTACCGTATTTGTTGCTCGCTTGTCAAAGACCAAAAATTCAGTGGAAAGGTAGTAGAGAAACTATACGCCATTTTACACGGTTTTACGGGAATTTACAGTAATAACGGAGAAATAAAGATGAATTGAAATGAGCAGTAACCTGAAAATTAAGCGAATTTGCGCTTGGTGCGGTAAAGAGTTTATCGCCCAAAAAACAACAACAGCATGTTGTTCCAAACAATGCGCCAACGCTCTTTATAAAAAGAAGAAGCGTGACGAAGCAATCAAAGCTAACAATCAATTCGTGGAGAAGAAGATTGATGAAAAGCCTATTGAAAGAATCAAAGACAAGCCATTTCTCACAATTACCGAGACTGCAATCTATCTCGGAGTAACCCGACCTACCGTTTACGGATACATTAAACGAGGTGAATTAAAGGTTACTCGATTGGGCTTCAAATACCTTTTGAAGAAAGAGGATATTGATGAGTTATTCAATAATCCAACAGAGTTCCATACTCCAACAAAAGAGAAAACCCCTATCACCGACTTCTACACCACAGCCGAAGTCAAGGAAAAGTATCATGTAAACGAATCATGGATATTCTTGGTAGCCAAGAAAAACAACATTCCCCGGACTTTCAATCGTGGCAAGACCTACTGGTGCAAGAAGCACGTGGATGCTTACTTCGCTAAGAAAGCCCCGGATCCCGACATTACAGAATGGTATAGCACACAAGAAATACAGAAAAAATTCGGCATGACCTTATCCGCTATCTACACATTTGTTTCCAAGAACGCCATCCCAAAGAAGAAAGAGGGTATCATGGTGTACTATTCCAAGAAGCATGTCGATATAGCCAAAGGTGTGGCAGCACCCGAAGAACCGCAATATTATACGGTAGCCGAAGCAATGGAGAAATTCAATCTTACCCGTGACCAACTCTATCATTATGCGAAATATCATAATATCCCAAAGGTCAAGAAGGGCAAATACACACTTATCTCTAAACCCGAACTGGATAAATTGCTTGAAGCTCCAAAGATAGAATAAGTTATTTATCGGTGAATGTTGCCACCATTGAATCACCTCATTCCTTTGCACCAAACAAATGTAAAACTCTAAATATTAAACAGTATGACACACACGTGTACAAAAGTAACAGTTCGTCAGAGAGCGATTCGGAACAATCGCATCTCCTTGTATCTGGATTATTATCCGGCAGTCCGTAACCCTGAGACCATGCAGATGAGCCGTCGGGAATATCTCGGCATCTACATCTATGCCCACCCCAAAAACGAAATGGAACGGGAGTTCAACAATGATATGCTGAACAAGGCAGAAGCTATCCGTTGTATCAGAGTGCAATCGCTCATCAATGAAGAGTTCGGTTTCTTGGATAAGACCAAGCAGAAAGCCGACTTCCTCGCCTACTTCAAAAAGATGTGCCGAAGTAAAGACCAGAAATGGTTGTTTGTCTATCAGCATTTCTACAACTTCGTCAAAGGGCAATGTACCTTTGGCGAGGTAAATGTGGACTTGTGTAAGAAGTTCAGAGAGTACCTGTTGAACGCCAAGCAACTTAAACACAGCAACCGCCCTATATCCCTCAATTCGGCATCCGGCTACTACTCCACTTTCAGAGGATTGTTGAAGATTGCCTATCGGGACAAATGGCTTCGAGAAAACATCAATGACTACCTTGACAAGATTGAACCACAAGATGTGAAGAAAGAATACCTGACACTGGACGAAGTGAAGAAACTTGCCGCCACTCCTTGCGACATCCCCGTTCTGAAAGCAGCTTCTCTATTCGCTTGTATGACAGGTTTACGCATCAGCGATATTCTCAATCTTCAATGGGAAGATTTTGCCATTGCTCCCGACCAAGGCTATTGCTTGCGTATCAGAACTCAGAAAACCCAAACGGAAGCGACACTCCCCATCAGTTACGAAGCCTACGAACTATGTGGTACGCCCGGCACAGGCAAAGTATTCAAGGGCTTGAAACGGAGCATGATTAACTATCCGCTGAAGAACTGGCTCAAAAAGGCAGGAATAACGAAGCCGATAACCTTCCACGGATTTCGTCACTCCTACGCAGTTATCCAAATATCCTTAGGCACAGATATTTACACTGTCTCAAAGATGCTAACCCACAAGAACGTTTCCACTACTCAAATCTACGCAGATTTGGTCAATGTAAAGAAACGAGAGACAGCCAATAAGATTTCACTGAAATAAATTACAGCTATGAAACGAGGAATCATAACAAACAACGGACATGGCATCCATATTTCTGATGGAGAAGTATGGATGACGTTTGGGAAATTGCCGACTTGTTCTATACAACAGTTGGATCAATCAATTCCCGTTTAAAAGCAATATTGAAAGCCAATGTCTTAAAAAAGTATGACATCTGCCAATGTATAAAGTTGGAAAATGGGAATAGTGCCGATGTGTATAATCTCAACATGATTATAGCCCTATCCTATCAAATAGACACTGGACATTCTGCTTCATTCAGAAAATGGCTTATCAGTAAAGTTGCTTCCAAACAAAAGGGCATATCTCTCTTTATTCCTATAAGCGCAGCTAACATATATAATTGCTAATACCTTTGCTAAAAGTCCAACTTGGTTTTATTCTACGTTGGACTTTTCTTTTCTATTTTGGCACAGTTGACCTAGAATAATGCTACCTTTTGGTGACAAATGCTGCCACTTTCAGGGAAATGTATTTATACATCTTGCTAATGAGATATATTTGCACACAAACGATTAGCATATATTATTATGAAGCAGAAAAAAATAGAACATATTACTTTGAATCTGATTGTTTTCGGGACAATCGCTATCATTGGTGTTTTAGCCCGTCAGACCGTACTACACTATGGTTGGGATGAGTTCAGCAGCTACCTCATTTTTGTGGTATGCTCCATTGTCATGGGTGCAATCTATCTCAATCTGCAAATGGTATTCAGACAACTCCTTTCACCAACAATAGAGAAGTGCTTTATGAGATTTGAGTGTTACCGCAATAAGGCTGTGGTGGTTGAAACTTCAATAGTACACTCGGAACTTGCCGAAAGTACTATAAATTCAGACCCCGTCATTTCTAAACCGGATCCCGAAATTGAAATCGAAACTACATCTGACACAGAAGAAGTTTCTATTCTTTCATGTCCTGAACTTAACGAAGACGTGGCTGAACTTCCAAAAGAAGACGCCACACCTTCTAGCATCAATAATATATCTATCGAATCCAATCAGCCAACAGAATATGAGGTGTTCCGAGCCAACGCTATGGCAGAGAAAGAGCGAGCATCACAAGAAAAGTTAGATAAGGTTCTCACATATACGAAACAGAACTTGGTTCTCTATCTTAGCGAAACTGACCTCAATCGCCTATGTGGATATATTACGGAATACTATTTCTCTGATTCTCTACCCAAAGTTGAACAGATAAAGGTTGATGCTCAATTAAAAACCATTGACATCATGCACTTTGGCTGGAACATCGGCAAGGCATTCGGTAAACCACGCCTACAGACTGCCACATTTATAAAAAGAGTATTTGCTCATATCCTCCGTGATTCGGAAATATCCACCATTGAGCGCAAAATGTCGCACACGGAATCTGAGTGCAAGATTAAACTGGATAGAAAGATTGCATGAATATAACCCTATATAAATACTATTTGATAAAAGTAAGGTCTATATTTTGTTCTATTATCATCAGAATAATGCCTATTAAAATTCCTACTACAATCTCTGATATCAAGCATTTTCGAGAATCATCAGAGGAAGATTCTTGCTTTGCAATTTTTGCTATATTTTTAGCTATCACGACTTTCGGAATATAGAATCTAACAGGAGTCCAAAGAGAAAAAACAATCAATAGAATGCCTATAAATAGGAACAAGGTAGAATCAAATTGCCATATCCTTATATTATTATAAATCATATATATTGCCAACGTAGATATAGCAACTCCAGTAATCCTTATGCAATGAATAAGCAAAAGGACTATTAAAGAGAATATCGCTAGTATATATTCACCACATACTGCTAAAATAGCTGATGTCGAATTTGCAGAAGCCGATTCTATTTCTGCACTACACGATGTTAAAAAGAGTAAGAGTGAAAATACCAATAAATATTTAATATTCCCTATTTTATAAATGATATTATCCATAATGGCAAACTTTGTTTATTTGCAAAAATACAGAAAAACTACCAATTAGAATGTTACATCCTAATATTTATCATTGTATTCCACATTTTTCATCTAAAAACTCTTCTTTCTAAGCTACAACTATCATAATTGACACCAGTAATCACTGATTATCTGTTTATTATCAATAAATTATCACTACCAATCACCATCAAAAAGTTATTCATCAGTTATATTTTGGTGAATGATTCCACCATTGAAACACCTGTTTCCTTTGCCGTCGAACAATTAAAAACGAGCGACGTATGCAAAAAGAAACAGTAACATTTGATAAGCTGCCCGAAGCGGTAGGTTATCTAACCGAACAGGTCATTGAGTTAAAAAGGATGGTGTCGGAACTTCAACCACCAGCATCAGACAAACATGTGTTGATTGAAATTGAGGATGCTTGCCGTATCATCAGAAAAGCCAAGCCTACCATTTATACCTTGGTACGCAAAGGGCTACTTCCTGCCTATAAGAAAGGTAAGAAGCTCTACTTCTACGAGGACGAACTTCTGGCTTGGATTGAGAACGGGCGTAGAAAGACTTCCGAGCAAACATACGAGGAGATGCTGGCAAATATGCAAAGCGGTGTCCGTCATAAGCCCAAATCATCCGTGAAACTTTAATGATTGTGACTATGGATACATCTTCTATTAATCCGGCATCCATCATTGATGAAGCGGTTGATTTAAGTATGCGACTGACGGGTACTGATTTTCCTGTCAGCATATTCCCGTCAAAAATCCAACGCATCATCAGTGAGGTTCACGAATGCCATAACTACCCGACTGACTACATTGCCGCAGCTATCCTTACGGCAATAGCAGTCGGCATTGGCAACACTCATCTTGCTCAAATCAAGCAAGGCTGGATAGAGAGTCCTATCCTGTATATGGCATTGATTGGAAGACCGGGAGCGAATAAAAGCCATCCGCTCAGTTTTGCAATGAAACCGTTTCTTGATTACGACTATCAACAGAATCAAGTCTTTGAAAAAGCACTTGCAAAGTATGATGAACTGATGAGTATGAGCCGCAAAGAACGCACAGAAAGCGGTGAAGAGCAATTTCCACAGGAACCTGTCCGTAAACGCTTCTTGATTTCGGATGTAACACCTGAGGGATTAAGTCTGATTCATGCACAAAATAAACGTGGTTTGTGCTTATGGGCTGATGAATTGTCCGCTTGGTTCAAGAACTTCAACCGTTACAACAACGGTTCAGAAGAACAGTTCTGGTTGTCGGTGTTCAGTGCCAAGACCACTATATCCGACCGCAAGAATGCCAAGAGTTCCATCTTCATCAAGCGACCGTATATCTCTGTCATCGGTACTATCCAAAAAAAGATTCTCAGTGAACTGGCTAAAGGCGAACGCTCCAGTAATGGATTCATCGACCGCATTCTGTTTGTAATGCCCAATCTGCAACAGAAAGCACGTTGGAATGACAAGGAACTGCCGGAGAATATCGAACAAGAATGGAATGCCATTATTGATAAGCTGATACAACAAGAGTACGCTCTCAATGAATTTGGAGAGATAGAACCGCATATTCTTTTTTTCACGGAGGAAGCCAAAAAACGGCTTTATGAATGGCAGCACCACTTCTCAGAGTTGTGTGACCGAGAGACAAACGACACCATTGTGAGTATCTATTGTAAGTTGGAAATATACATCATCCGCTTCTGCTTGATTATCCAATTAGCCCGATGGACTTGCGGAGAGTGTGATAAAACCTATATCGACCTGTTGACGGTGGAACGAGCCATTAAACTGACGGAGTATTTCAAGGAATCTGCATTGAGCGTTCAAAACATACTCAATGAAAATGCACTCAACAGCCAACAACAGGCGATAGTCAATCTGCTTCCTCCAGCCTTTACAACTGCCCAAGCTATACAGATAGCCGAGCAGAACGGAATGAAGGAGCGCACGTTTCAACGCTTTCTCAATGACAATATCGGGATATTGTTCCGAAAAGAGAAACATGGAGAATATTCAAAGATTAACCCGTGACATTTTGTCGGTTTTGACACTTTCCTAACGAGAAATGACAATAACGACAAAAGTGACACACCTAAAAAGAAACATACAATGAGTACACATAGATTCATATTAGAACCCTACAAAGGTATCAGCACTCGGCATACTTGCCCGAACTGTCACCGTCAAAGATGCTTTTCCAAGTACATTGATAAAGAGAAGCAAATCCAATTCCCAAAGTATGTAGGACGTTGTGACCATGAGCAGAAATGCGGTTATCACTTCACGCCTCGTGATTACTTTGAGCAGAATCCGTCAGAAAAAGATAAGCTCGCAGAGAATAGTTTCAGAAACTATGCACCTATAAAAGAGATACAACCAATAGCCACATCCTACATAGATTTGGATATAGTCAACCAATCATTGCGTGGCTATCCTACGAACAAGTTGTTTCAATTTCTATCGGCTCAATTCGGAGAAACAGAAACATTAAAACTCATGAAGAAATACAAGGTTGGTACATCCAAATATTGGGACGGTGCAACCGTATTCTGGCAGACGGACAATCAGAATAAAGTCCGCACGGGTAAGATAATGCTTTACAATTCCGAAACTGGCAAGCGGATAAAAGAGCCATACAATCATGTCACATGGGTACACTCCGTACTGCACAAAGGCGATTATAATCTGAAGCAATGTTTCTTCGGAGAGCATCTGCTTTCTGAAGACAAAAGCCGTCCTGTTGCACTGGTCGAAAGCGAGAAAACGGCACTCGTTGCCTCCTACTATCTACCGCAATTCCTATGGATAGCATCCGGTGGAAAGAACGGTTGCTTCAATGCCAACAGCCTATCCGTTCTGGCTGGAAGAACCGTTGTATTATTTCCCGATTTGGGAGCGACAGACTATTGGCAGAGCAAAATCGGTTTGATGAAAAGATATGGAATTGAAGTGCAGATGTTCGATTATCTGGAAGCCCATGCCAACGAAAAAGAGCGAAAAGAGGGATACGACATAGCCGATTATCTGCTCAAAGTGAAGCCCGACGAAGCCATCCTTCAGCAGATGATTAAGAGAAATCCTGTCTTAAAAACACTGATAGAGACATTCGGTTTGAAGCTCGTCAGCGTACAACAAGGCACTCCACGACCGAAGGTTTCACCACCTAAGAAACGAGGATTCAGACTTTGGACTTAGGGAGAGAAATCGAGACTTTTTTACTGTAGCAAGTTAATGTCGGTGTATTACATTTCCCGACACTTGCTCCTCAAAAAGTCAGAGGAGGCAGCTCCCGATGGTCACAAATTATTCACTAAAAACAATTCACATGGAAAAGAAATATACAATAACACTCCGGCTGTCATATCAGCAACACGCATGGCTTGGTGCGCTTTGCAGACGGAGTAAGCAAACCCAAAGCGAAGTCATCCGTTCGCTCATCGAGAACGGTTCAGTTCGTGAACGAATCACGCAAGAGCATATTCACATCATCCGGCAACTGATTGGTGAAAGTACCAATCTCAATCAGTTGGCAAGACAAGCGAACACCTACGGTTTCTTTGCTGTTGCGGACAGATGCGAAGAAATGGCTCAGCACATTAATCAACTTATAAAACAGCTGAAAGATGATAGGTAAACAGACTAAAGGGACATCGTTCGGTGGATGCGTCCGCTATGTCCTCAAAGAGGAAAAATCCAAACTATTGGAAGCGGTCGGAATAGAAGGGACACCCGAACAGATGGCAGAGCAATTTGAGCTACAAGCCTTACTCAACGACAAGGTAAAGAATATTGTCGGACACACTTCGCTCAACTTCTCACCGGAAGACAGTGCAAGATTAAAGTCCGATGATGCTTTGATGCTGAGCATAGCACACGACTATATGAAACTGATGGGTATTGAAAACACGCAATACATCATTGCCCGGCATATCGACCGTGAGCATCCGCATTGTCATATCGTTTTCAACCGAGTGGATAATAACGGCAAGACGATTAGCGACAAGAACGATTTCCGTAGGAATGAGAAAGTCTGCAAAATGCTGACCGCCAAATATCGCTTGCACTTTGCCAATGGTAAAGACCATATCAAAGAGGAACGCTTGCGCCCCTACGACAAGGCAAAGCACGAGATATACAAGGCATTGAAAGAAGAACTGCCCAAAGCTTATAGTTGGGAAGACTTGAAAGATGCGCTTGCCGACCGTGACATTGATATGAAATTCAAGGTCAGCCGGACTACACGAGAAATACAAGGTGTCAAATTTGAACATAACGGCTTTTCTTTTTCCGGTTCAAAAGTAGGTCGAGAGTTCAGCTACTTGAATATCGACAACCGACTGGAAGAGAATGCTTGTGCATCCTTGTTGGAGTCAGCCAAACAGAAACTCAGAGAACAGAAAGAAGAGGTACAGCCAAGCGTTTCCCATTCCGATGATGCTTTGGCATCAGTCTCGGTTTGCTAAACGGGAACTCGTCCTACGATGCCACTGCCGCAGAAGAAGCAGAGTTCAATCGCCTGATGAAAAAGAAAAAGACTAAGCGCAAGCGAGGCTTTCATTTATAATCCATTATTATTAACATCTTAAATTCAATTATTTATGGTACAAAAAGATTTAATTCTTGATTTCAATCTCTACTTGTGTGAGAAATTTGGCTACAGAGAAAGCTGTAGCGTGATGCCACATGCCAACGGCTTTTGTATGGACATTCGGGAACGTGACTTAGACTGCTATATCCGCTTCTGGGAGTATAGCTGTGGAAGAGGCAACTTCCCCGACTGGTCTATCATCATTGTGCGTAGTAACTTCAAGGAGAACCAAGAAGAAAACCTGAAAGACTTGGCTCGGTTCTTCAAGGAGTACATGCCACGCTACGGTTACAAATACCTCTGCACCGAAGATGATGACTACAAGTATTATCAGACACTTGGCTTAAAGTGTATCATGGACGGTTTTTGTCCCAATTATGCATTAGCACTAAAGGATTTGAATGTCTGAGACATGGTTTTAGAGTTAAGGAGGGGATTTTTCCTCTCCTTTTCTTTTTCGATGTGCCCTAATGAGCTGATTCCTCTATTATGAATGTTGGCAATAAAAGTGTTATTACTACATTTCTCATAATATATGCAATGATTGAGAGCGAAGAAATTACTGTATCAGGTTACTTCGCTCTACATATTACATCATTTCCCCAACGACTTAAAGACCTTCGCAATACAACGCTTTTTCTGTTCCATATTGGGATGAACATATAAGTCTAAAGTGGTCGAAATATTGGAATGTCCTAACAATACACTAACGGTCTTGTAATCACAGCCAGCTTCTATACAACGAGTGGCAAAGCTATGGCGCAGGCCATGATATTTCAATTTGGGAATACCTAACTTCGCCATTAATTTGCCGTAATAATTACGGTAAGTACGAGGCTCGGTTGGATATTCATCATTAGTCAAAACATAGAAATCTTCATTAACGACCTTCTTCAGTGGTTTTACCATTGCAAGAAGGTCCTTTGTCATAGGAATTTTCCGACATGAGTTTTGTGTCTTGGGAGTGTTGATAACCAGCTCGGTATATTTCTCCGTCCCATTAATAATGTAAATCCGTTCAATTGTACGATTGACTGTTATCGTTCCCTCTGAAACATTGATGTCACTCCACTTCAAAGCGCAGACTTCCCCTATACGAAGTCCGGTACAAAGACTGATGTAGATACCCAGTCCAGCAAAGGAAAAATGACTTTGAATATGATTGAGTATTTTCTTGTGATTAGCAACCGATAGTACTTCCAATTCTTTGGTTGTTGAAGAAGACGGATATTTGATGTCCCACTCTTGATAATCCATCCATTCATTTTTTACGCCGAATTTCATAACCATTTTCAGTACAATCAAAATGTCTTTTACGGATTTCACATTCAGTCCATTCTCTATTTTCTGCAAAACAAATTCTTGCACAGCCTGTTCATGGAGTGTATCGCTTTCTCCAAAATTTGGAAGAATATGATTTTCCAAGATAAGCACATAAGCAGCCATTGTGGACTGCTTCACATAAGGTTGCTTGTACTCTTTCCATGCAACCGAGATTTCTCTAATTGTTTTCTGTCCCATAATCGTATATTAATATGTTGTACATATAATTAGAGAATAATAAATCCCAGATGTTCCCCATTTGAGATTCCCGGAGTTTAGTGGGGAGTGGAAGAAAGTCAATGTTTCAAAACTCTTGGATTTCTATTCTACCAACTCCCTCTCATGGGAACAATTAGACTATAATAACGGTAAAATCAAGAATTTGCATTATGGCTTAATCCATAAAGGCTTATCTACAATGATAGATGTATTTTCTGCATCTCTTCCCTATATAAAGGAAGGGACTATACCGAAATCATATACACTATTCAAAGAGGGGGATGTGGCTTTTGCAGATGCTTCAGAAGATACAAATGATGTAGCCAAAGCTATTGAGGTTATCAACTGTGATGGTCAACAAATCGTTTCAGGATTACACACTATTCATGGACGAGATAATTCTAATCAGACGGTTATTGGCTATAAAGGTTATGCGTTTGCATCCGATTCATTTCACAAACAGATTAGAAGAATTGCACAAGGAACAAAGGTGTTTTCTATAAGTATTCGCAATTTTGATGAAGTGTATATTGGAGTTCCTTCAAAAGATGAACAAACTAAGATTGCAAAACTGCTAATAGCCATAGATGAACGTATCGCCACCCAAAACAAAATCATTGAGAAACTGCAGTCCTTAATCAAAGGAATTGCACAGCATTGCATTAAAGAATCAACAAGTGGAAACACATATGTAAAACTTGGTGATATTTGTCAAATTACAACAGGGAAACTTGATGCAAATGCACAGGTAGATAATGGGATTTATCCATTTTTTACTTGTGCAGAACAACCATTCAAAATTGATAGCTTCGCTTTTGATACAGAAGCTTTACTAATCTCTGGAAATGGTGCTAATTTGGGATATATCAATTATTATAAGGGAAAGTTTAATGCTTATCAAAGGACTTATGTATTAGACTTGTTCTCCGAAAATATCCAATACATTAAATGGGCGTTAAAAGTACTGCTACCCAAAAGAATTGCAATAGAAAAGAGTTCAAGCAACACTCCTTATATAGTGCTATCAACTCTCACGGATTTAAGGTTGCCTATACCTTGTAAAAGTAAGCAAAGTTTCATCGCAAACCTAATGCAATCTTTGGAAAGAAAACTATCAAATCAAATCGCACAGTATGATTCCTATAATTATTTGAAGCAATACTTGCTCCGCCAGATGTTTATATGAACATTTGACGGAGTAGATACTGCTTTTGACCTATATAAAGATTTAATACTTTATGATTAATATCTATTTTGTCTTGAATTTTATCAAAAATAATTGCCTTCTGTTTTTGTTCAGAAATAGTGGGCAATGTTATTTTTAACTTTTCCAATGGAGTACGTACTATTTGCGGCTGTCCAGAGCCAGAAATAATACTATTGAAGTTATACGCAGAAAGATAATGATATAAATATCTCTTACACACCTTATCTTGATACTTATCTGTATTTATCACCATTGCATTTCCAGTTATCCAAGACATTGGTTTTGTATAATTTACCATACCACAAGTATTTCCACGGCAAGTTATACAAATTTGTTCCGTTTCATGATTGTAATCCTTATATTTGCCAATAATCCCATTTGCCCCATATACAAGAAAACCATCTTCTGTTAATTCTGTTGAAGATATTGTTTGCGGCTGATATATTTGTGCAATTTCGCTTAAATACACGTTATTGCCATAAACTCTTTGCATACAACATACTCTTAGTCCTTTGATTAAGGATTGTAAAGTTTGTAGGTCTGCGATTTCAGAAAGACTTTTCAAAAGCGTAAAAGGTTTTACTGTTCTACTGTCTGATCTATGTGACATTGTTAAGGGTAAACAAATCAATGGGGAAAATCTCTCTGATAGTGGTAATTATTATGTAATGAATGGTGGTACAGAGCCATCTGGCTATTATGACAATTACAATGTAGAAGCCAGTACTATTTCAATAAGTGAGGGCGGAAACTCTTGTGGGTATGTACAATTCAACACCTCACCATTTTGGAGCGGTGGTCATTGTTATTCCATTCAAAACATTGCAGACAAGGTGGATAATATGTACTTGTACCATTATCTTAAATCGAATGAGGATGCCATAATGAAACTGCGTATAGGTTCTGGCTTACCCAATATTCAGAAGAAAGACTTGGCAATGTTCAAAATAATAGTACCAAAAATTGAGTGGCAAATAAAAATCTCAACTTTTCTGTCATCGCTTGAAAGAAAAGCCGAGATTGAAGAAAGAATACAGAATGTCATGCAGAAACAAAAGCTATATCTATTGCAACAGATGTTCATATAAACATCTGGGCAAGGAAATATTGCTTCTGCATGGTTAGCAATGTTAGTTTCCGCTGCTCATTAATGATGTACTCATCGTATGAGTGTAATATTTTTGCGACCAAAAGAATGTTATTGACATTCGAGGAATATGGTAATACATAGCTTTCTACATCCCTTTGCCAATATTCATTTGGGCAGCACCTTGACCACAAGCAATCATACTATTTTCAAATCTTTGAGAAGATAAAATTTGATATAGAAACTCTTGATTTACATTTTTCGCAAGTTGTAACAAACCAACTCGTTGGTTGAGCAAATAGTCTCCATCCTTACAAAGAGAAACACGCCCAACATTACCCGTAAGAGAGATTAAAATATCTCCTTCTTTTAAAACTTGGTGGTCTTGTATATCGTTCGGCAAGTTGATTATGCAATTGTAATCTTCATCGTTTATATATCGCTCGCCAGACACATTTGTTATTGTGAGGATTTTCCATTTGCCCAGTGCATTATACTTGCCACTCTGGAATGCGTAACCATTTTTCAATGTCGCAATATTCGACAAGCATATAGTAGTTTCTAACAAATCTTTGCGTGCGAACAAATGTTTACTAATCGCAGACTTTAGTTTCTTCAAATCCTCAATGATTTTGTTTTGGGTAGCAATGCGTTTGTCAAGTAAATCTAATAATCGAGATATTTTAAGTTGCTCTTTTTTGTCGGGTGTATAATAAAGATGAATTGTTGCTAAGTCCTCACTATTAATAGCAGGGTAACTTGAACCTGTGCAACGAACCATTACTTTTCTATTGAATTCGTCTGTATTCAATAGATGATAAATATAGTTTGGCAATTCTGTTGTTCTAATTTGAGCATATCCAGTAGAAGCAACCCATTGTTGATTACTCGTATTTAGAATCCTATGAATATAGTTGTTTTTCTGATAGGGGCGCACACATTGAAACAGAATATCATTGTTATCTATAACACGTTGTGCTCTACTTGGTGCTTCTTCTCGCATTATTTCTTGTATTTTTCTTAACTCACCTTTTTCAACGGCTTCCAAGTCTATATAAATAAAAGTGTTCTGAAGCGGATCTGATTTTGGATTTATAGTGGCTATATCTTGAAGTGATACCATTTCCCACTCCCCACTAAACTCCGGGAATCTCAAATGGGGAACATTGAGGATTTTTTTATCTTTATTATCTATTGCCATAGTTGTTATTATTTTGTAGGATTCAAGTCAAATGGAAGTAACGGAGTTTCATCATTTCCATCATTAAAACGGTCAAAATCCGATATGTATGATTTGTCTTGAATCAGTTTATATTTTTCATATTCGCTATAAGCCTTATCTCTTGCTTCCTCTTGTGTCACTTTTCCGGCTGTATCGCACGGCTCGTAATCCATCGTTGCAAGATATTGTTGAAGAAACTTCTTCCAATCATCCATAGTTGAAACAATATGACGTGCAGCACGTGATTCTGCCATATCAAGAAAAGCAGTTGTGATAAGATTCAACTGGGACAATTCAGAATCTGACAGGTAATTTTTTGCGACGATGGTATCAGACTTTTGCACTCTTCCGTCAGGAGCTTTCTTCCACGTGGTAAGTCCCATGTAAGGTTGCTCGGAATCAGCCCGTTGATAGATAATTTCCGCAGCCGTATGATGAGTAACGGCAAGGTGCATCATATTTTGTACCATCTTGAAGAACAACTTTGTGTCTTCTGATTTCGGGTCGTAATCCGCACTACATTCTGCATAAATGTCAGTTATCTTTTGGTAATATCTGCGCTCTGAGGTGCGTATTTCACGAATACGCTCAAGCAAATCGTCAAAATAGTCTTTCCCGAAATGTTTGCCCTGTTTTAGTCTCTCATCATCAAGGCATATCCTTTAATGATAAACTCTTTCAACACTGAAGTAGCCCAAATGCGGAATTGAGTAGCTTGATAGCTGTTTACCCTATACCCCACTGCAACAATAGCATCGAGGTTGTAAAATAGCGGCATACGTTCCACTTCCCGGTCTCCTTCTGTTTGAACTATCCCAATTTTTCGGATAGTTGCCTCTTTGGAAAGTTCTCCTGTTTCGTAAATTTGTCCGAGATGATAATTTATGGTTCTGACATCAACCCCAAACAAGTCCGCCATCCTTTTTTGTGACATCCAGAATGTTTCGCTATTGAAAATGACTTCTACACGTGCCTCTCCTTGTGCTGTTTTATACAACAATATATTAGAACTTAGCGAATTATGCATAAGTTCAGCCATTGAGACAGATTGTGAGAAAAAGCCTCGTGCCTGTTGGACGAGCAACTTTTTGCCATCTGCATTTTCCGCAATAATCATACATGCCATACGAGAGAGTCGGAATATATTTACCTTGCGAAATGAGCCGTTTCCTATCTTGACCATATCAACCGCTTGGTTGAAATGCTCGTCCACATTCATTCCTTTTTCTCCGGCTACTTTAATGGCTTTATCTATGACTCGTTGAAATTTCCAATAAGCAGAATAACCCATCGCACCACAAAGGTCACGAGAACTCCAGTATTCATTCCCGTTTTCATCCTTGCGGCATATATTCTCAAATGAAGGTGTCATCTGAGGTATGTTGTCATTTTCACCCATTGCTATTACTTTTCTGAACTATTCTACCAGTCCCAATTCTTTCAGATACACTTCAATCTCTTTGTCGAGTTCAGCACGTTTGGCTTCCAACTCCTTTATCTCTGCCATTACAGCCTTTATGTCGATAGGTTCTTCCTCTTCAAAGGTATCAACGTAACGGGGAATATTCAGATTGTAATCATTCTCGGCTATTTCTTGAAGAGAGGCAAGGTGACTATACTTTTCTATTTCCTTGCGGTCACGATAAGTCTCGACAATCTTTTGGATATGCTGCTCGCGGAGCTTGTTCTGAGTCTTTACCTTTTCAAATTCCTTGCTTGCATCAATAAACAGAATATTGTCATCTTCTTTACGGCACTTCTTAAAAACAAGAATACAAGTCGGAATACTTGTGCCATAGAAAATATTTGCAGGTAATCCTATAATAGCATCCACATAGTTTTTCTTTTCTATAAGGAAACGCCGGATAACGCCCTCCGCATTTCCTCGGAATAGTACACCATGCGGAGCAACACAAGCCATTGTACCGCCCTCGTTCAAGTGATAAATCATGTGCAGGATAAAAGCATAATCGGCAGTCTTACGTGGTGCAAGCCTTCCTGCTTTGCTGAAACGATCATCAGTATTGAATTTGTCGGCAGCACTCCATTCTGCAGAGAACGGAGGATTTGCAACTACAGCATCAAACTGAGTATCACCAAACGCATCCCATTCAAGTGTATCACCATTCTCAATCTTGAAGTTGCTGAATCTGATGCCATGAAGCAACATATTCATTCGGGCAAGGTTATAAGTTGTAGGATTCTTTTCCTGTCCATAAATATCAACTGCATTTCCGATATTGGCAGCACGAAGAAGCAACGAGCCACTACCGCAAGTAGGGTCATATACATTGCGCAAACGCTGGTGTCCGATGGAAACAATTTCTGCTAAGATACGGCTGACCTCCTGCGGAGTATAGAACTCTCCAGCCTTTTTCCCGGCTCCTGCGGCAAATTGCGAAATCATATATTCGTAAGCATCACCCAAAATATCAATCTCCTGCGATGCCTCTACTCCGAAGTCTATATCATCTAATGCAAGAAGAACGTTACTAACGAGCGTGTTTTTATCGTCAGCTGTCTTGCCCAATTTAGGCGATGCCAAGTCTATATCCGAAAACAATCCGCCAAAATCCTCTTCACTATCCTGTCCCAACGTACTGTCTTCAATACGCTTCAATGAACGTTCGAGCATAGGCAAGATATTTTCTTTACGCTTGATAGCCTCAATTACTGACGAAAACAAAAATTTTGGTTCTATGAAATAACCAATATTCTCCAAGCATTGATTTTTCGCTTCTTCTTGTAGTTCAACCGCATCTGTATCATCCATTTCCCACAATTCCTTAAAGGTTATTTCATCATCCACCAAGGCATTGTTGGCATACTTCTCTATTTTCTCCGACAAGTACTTATAGAAGATGAAACCTAATGTAAAATACATAAAGTCGCTTGCCGACATATTACCACGCAAACGATTTGCAACCGCCCAAAGTTGGTCACGGAGTTTCTGCTGTAATTCTTCGCTCATATTATTTTAGTATTTCTTTTACTACTTGTTTGATTTTTACACACATATCACAAAGCCATGCACATCCATTATCCCAATTATCTTTATCATTCATATCCCCCATAGGATGAAGAATAAGGAAACGACTTGCCTTTTTATTTTCATCTAGTCGCCATTCTATTTCATTAGGATTTATAATCCCTAATATTTTAGATACCAATTCTTCATTTGACTTAAATCGGGTAATGATATCCTTGTCCTCATTAACATACAATCCTGCTGACAAACAATTATTTTTAGTATTTAATGTCATACAAAGATGATATGCTGATGATCCTAAACCTAGGTCATACCAATGCTGAGCTTGTGGTTTACGCAGCTTAAATTCCCTTATAAAGGCAGAGTGTTTTGGAGCTTCGTTGTTGAACTTTTCCCAAAATGCTAATTTCAAGTTTTCTGTTTCTGAAAGTGCTGCTGTCTTTTTCATTGCCTTTGCCCAAGTATTAGGTCGTTCTACAATATTGAACTTAGGTGCAGGTTCTGAATCATTGATTTTCCACAATTCTATTTCTATTAAGAAAAACTCGAACTTGTCATCCGTATGCTGATTTAACCATTCTATTGCTTGTTTATGCTCGTCACGTGCTTTTCTGACAATCCAAATTATTACTTCAGCTTCTTTACCTGAAGCATACGTTATGATTTTGCCAAGATGGTCATGATTTGTTTCCTCTAGCTGATTCTCAATGATTATCCGTCGTCCCGTCCCCTCCTCTGTCGCAAATAAATCAACACTGAAATCGCCTACATTGGATTCCTGTTCTTCAACGACTATATCAATACCTACAGCCTCGCTGAGAATTTCCAAATTCTCTTCTTTTGCAAGCCAAGGAGTAAAATCTTTGGCTTCATGTTTCCAGACAGAACGAAGGTCTGTTATCTGCTCCAGTTTACCTAATTTCATGATTGAATAACTTTTAATTATTCCCAATTAAACGTTTTTATAATACTACGCAATCTTTCCATAATTCTCGTCAAAGCCTTGCGAGTTTTGATAAGACCGAGATGCTTTTCTTTCAATGCCTTTTGTATAATCTCAGGCTGTTCTTTTTGCAAATAGTCATACTCTTTTATGTAAAGATTAAGCACTTCGGCAGAAATTTGTTCATCATTAGCCAAATCACTTACAGCCTTATTGCGTTCTGACACAATATATTGGTTCAAACGTTCCTCTAATTCATTTGTTCCATCTGCTCTATTGCGCCCATTCATGAAGTTTTCCTTGTCTTCATCTACATTCTTTTGAATAAAGCCGTCGATGAGTTTTGCTTTGCCTCGCATTCCAGCATCCTTAATCATTGTATCAAGGATATGCTTGCGCTTTTCTGAATAATCATCGCTATATGGGTCAAGTTCCGCAATGAGTTCAAGAATATACGCCACATTGATAATGTCACTATGCAGAAGTTCAAGACAGAAATCAATGTCTTCCAGCCCTTGATTATTCCCGTATGGGGCAGGATCTTCCGCAACAGTTGACGGTGTAGCAGGTGGATCAATAAACCCAACTGTAATATCAAGGTATTTACTCTTATAATCGTTAAACTGCTGTTCGGTCATACCGAGGTCTTCAGCATCCTCGCTGTAATCTTCGTATATCTGAACTTCTGCATGTTTACGAATAATGTCACGGAACGCAAGTACAAAATTCTTCTTGTCATTTTCACTTTGCAGAAGGTCTATACTACTTGGCGTTGGATATTTTTGCAGAAAATCTGTTGCCAAACTCTTGTACTCCTGCTTTACTTTTTCAAACGGAGGACGTACTATATCTTCAGGATTGTCGGAATTGCTAAACAGTTTTATAGACGTATCAACATTGTTTTTCAGGTCACGGAAGCATACGATTTTACCGAATCGTTTCTTCTCGTTCAACACTCGGTTGGTACGACTGAACGCTTGCAACAACCCGTGATATTCCATGTTCTTATCCACATAAAGCGTGTTCAGCTTTTTACTGTCAAAGCCTGTAAGGAACATTCCCACGACAAGACAAAGGTCAAGCGGTTTCATTTCCGCTTTCTTCTTTTTCATGCGCAGGTTGATATCATCATAATAAGCACGGAAATTCTCTGTGGTAAAAGATGTACCAAAGTTTTCATTATAATCATCCATAATGGATTGCAGTTCATCTGCTTCGCCCACATTTTCGCTGACATATTTTCCCGTTCCCATACCGGTCTGTTCATCATCTTGACTATTATTGGCTGCGTATGTAAATACTGCACCTATACGGATTTTAGGATTCAATGATTTGAAAATCTTGTAATAGCGGATAAGCATAGGAACAGACTGCACAGCAAACAATGCGTCAAACTCTCCATCAAATGTAGATTTATTAAAGTTGTTAAGGATAAATCTTGCTATCTCCTCCATACGAGCTTGGTTATCGTTATCTACAATCTCGTTACCGTGATAATACTCCACGAGGAAGCCGAGCACATTTTCATCAGCAATAGCATCTTTGATGAGATATTTATGAAGACAATTGCCGAAAATTTCTTTTGTCGTATGTCCATCCACTGCATTTTCAGTAAAGATAGGTGTTCCCGTAAAGCCAAAAATCTGGGCATTATCAAAGAACTTCATAATCTTTTTATGGCTATCCCCGAAATGACTACGGTGACACTCATCAAAAATCATCACGATGCGTGAATGACGGATAGCATCAATCTTACTGCTATACCAAGTCTTACTAACTGCCGCATTAAGTTTTTGAATGGTGGTTATGATGATTTTGGAATTGCTTTGAAGTCGCTTCACGAGTTCATCCGTATTGTCGGTACTATCCACTGCACCCGGTTCAAACGCCTCGTATTCCGATTGCGTCTGAGTATCGAGGTCATGACGGTCAACAACAAACATCACCTTATCCACATCATCCAATTCTGATACAAGTTGTGCGGCCTTGAATGAGGTCAATGTTTTTCCAGCACCTGTTGTATGCCAGATATAACCATTATCATTGGAGTTTTGTACACGATCCAAAATCTTCTCTACCGCATAGAATTGGTAAGGACGAAGTACCATCAAACACTTGTCACCCTCATGCAGCACGATATACTTTCCTATGATTTTGCCAAGTGTACATTTTTCCAAAAAGAATACAGCAAACTTATCCAATTCATTGAATGGATGATTGGCGGCATCTGTCCAGTTGAATGTGAACTTATACCCACTATTTGGATTATTGGCAAAATAGCGAGTGTTAACACCATTGGATATAACAAACAACTGGATATAATCAAACAATCCGTGAAACGAAGTCTTGTGATAACGCTGTATTTGATTGTATGCCTGTTTAAGTTCCACGCCACGACGTTTCAATTCAATCTGCACAAGTGGCAAACCATTAATTAGAATCGTCACATCATAACGGCATTTTTTACGTCCTTCCACCGTGATTTGGTTGGAAACCTGAAATTCATTCTGACACCACTGCTGCCTATTTAGAAATTCCACCCATATACGCTGTCCATCAGCGTATCAAGCGGATATAAGTCACGGAGTTTCTTTGCCTTTTCAAAGCGAGTACCACCTTCAAGGTATATAAGAATCTTTTCAAATTCTTCTGTTGTAAACTCGCTACGCCCATGTTCCTCCAGTCGTTTGCGGTTATGAACCTCCAACTGTCGTTTAAAATTGGCATACATATTATCCTCTTCTACGATTTGGACATATTCATAGTCCATTTGTAGAAGAGTGGCTATCAGTCCGGCTTCCAATGCCGCTTCACTTTGTGTTGACATATCCTTGCCTTATTATGAGTAGTTACAACATTTTTATCTTACTATTTAGTATTCTAACATTCAGTGTATTTTCAATCTTATATAGATTAAATACATCTAAGACCACCGAAATCGCTTTAAATTCTATTGTAGTCTTTCCTTTTTATCGGTTATCAAATCCTTTAAATCAACCTGTAGAATCTCGGCAATCCGCTGAAGCGTTTCCAAATTAGGTTGAATCCTATTGCACGCATAGGCATTGACCATGCTAAAACTCTTATCCAACTGTTTGGCTAACCACGTTTGAGAAATGCCTTTTTCCGAAAGGACTGCTTTTATTCTATTCAGTTTCATTCTTTGATACGATTTTATAGTGCAAATATAGTGAATTATATTCGACAACTGGGATTATTTTTGTACTTTTGTCATCCCAATAGACAACACACATAAAAATGTGTATAACTGATATATGAAAATATTAACAGAAAGAGAAAAGAAAATCCTTATTAATCATGCCAAAAAGCAAGAATTAAGACGGATTATATC
>ENA-OQCX01000002-OQCX01000002.1-human-gut-metagenome-genome-assembly--contig:-NODE-2-length-129790-cov-7.499564_pt1 | contig 129790 bp, 124 predicted proteins | sample MGYA00242762_ERZ504587 | MGnify/ENA primary metagenome ERZ504587 (study PRJEB26092, sample SAMD00036337) | human gut metagenome | host: Homo sapiens | study: EMG produced TPA metagenomics assembly of...
ATCGTGGGGTAAGGGGATGTTGGCTACATATTGATGTTGTGCTGTTGCTTTTTACTGAAAGCTACTACTAACGACTCATAAATCTACCCTTAATCGTGTATTGGATGATAGTTGCGGATTTTAGGATAATAGTTCTACTGGGGGTAAAATCAATAGAAGTGAAGGACTGAATCATCCGTGGAATTGGGGAGGTTTTCAGTGTTGTGGTTTCCATCATGCAAGCTATACAATGGGTAATGCTTTTAAGACTGGTGAAAATGGATTACCGTTGTTTGATACCTATAATGATGATTGCTATGGTGATTACATAAAGAAAGCCGATGGTTCGGATGATATTACACTTGTAGATGCCGGTAATAAGGCTTTCTTCGACCGCTACACTTTCGACCCTCGTTTCAGTCATACGATATGTGCACCCGGACAGCCTTGGAAGTATGACCCTTATTTGATTTTTGAGGCTCGTGGTATTCGTAATGGTGTTGAGTATGGTTATTTGAAATCTGTGAAGGAATTACCGCATCCTAATTGTGACTGTTTGCTGTACGATGGTTGGCAGTTTAACTCTATGAACAAGAGATTAATCAGATATGATGAAGTGATACTATGGAAAGCAGAAGTCCTAATTCAATTGGACAGACAAGATGAAGCTTTGCCTTTGATTAATAAAATTCGTCAGCGTGCCGCCAATAGTCTTGAGAATCTGAAAACTGCGGATGGAAGCTATATTCTGAACTACAAATGTGAGTTGTATAAACCTGGTGTGAATTGTACATGGACCAAAGAATTTGCATGGAAGGCCATGGAATGGGAAAACCGTCTTGAACTAGCTTGTGAAGGACGCCGTTTCTTCGACTTGCAGCGTTGGGGAACTCTGGAGAAAACGATGAATGCTTATTTTGCAGTGGAAAGAAATAGATTTGACTGGATGAATATAGCACGCTTTACTGCTGGTAGGGATGAATTCTTCCCCATATCACAGGCTCAGATGAAGTGGGCAAAAGGTAATTATACACAAAATCCGGGATATTAATATTAAACTTTTAGAATTATGATTATGAAAAATATAGTAAGAATATGCATGGTAATATTTACTTGTTTATTGTTTACTGGTTGTTACGACAGAGATGTTGTAGGCAGTAAAGGAACACATTATATTTTGCCTAAAGTGGAAAACCTTGATTATTCAGTACAAGGGAATACAGTGAAGTTGACATGGCAAATTCCAGATAATATACCTGATGAGTTTTTGAGGCCTCTTGAAGTAAGTATTCAGAAAGTGGAGAATGACATCTATAGAGATGTGATAACCATTGGTAATGAAGGGACATTTGCCGAAGGCATTGCAATCGATGCGAATAAAAGGTACAGATTTGTTGTAAAATTGGTAGGAAACTTGACAGACGAAGTTGTAGAAACCGGAATATCCAGCAGAATATACTCCGAAGGTCAGGTAATTGACATTCAATAATTAAAGTTTGCTGTATCATAGATGCAGTCCGGTATTTCTATGCTTCCCGTGTACTGCATCTATAGATACAGTAAACTGACTTAAAACAGACGCTATGAAAAATATTCTATTTATGGTTCTTTCTTTCTCTATATTCTTGTTGTTTTCTTGTTCGGATAAAGAGGAAAATGAGCCTTTTATACCAGTTGATGAGATTATCTCTGCGAAAACTTTTCTGATTCCAAATAAAGACACGAAGGTTGTTTCAACGATTCTGAATTTTAAGAATATAGATGCCATAGATTATCTGATGGTTCGAAAAAGTGGAGGAAATAGTTATTCAGTCAAAATAGATAGAAATGAGTTAACTGCAGATTATGTATTTAATTATGTGGTTCAGAAGACGGATCCCCAGAATTTTAGATTGATATTGGTAGCAGTTTATAAAGATGGAAACAAATCGAATGACCTTTCTTTGAATGTGGATAACCGTTGGGGATTCTTTATCCGAAGCGTCAGTCGTACTGCTCGTGTAACTGGTAGTTCTATGGACGGAGAAAACTTCCCAAACCTAATAATACTGCGACAAAATGGAATGTAGGAGGAACAGATCTTGGCATTATTTGGGAGATGCAGCCCGGAAAATATGGAATTTTCTTTGGTGATACTTTTGGGTATGACTTTAAGCCTAATCTGGCTAATCCTGGACCTAACGGAGGGAGTTGGCGTAGTAATGTGCTGGCTTTCTCGGAGGATAATGATTTAGAAGATGGATTGTCATTCAGCAATATGGCTACTGATGATAAAGGGTATGCCCGCGAGATAGTATATGGGGGAAAAGATTCGTCAGGTAATGGTGATTGGACTTCTATCCCAACAGCTGCTATTCGTGCTAATGGAATAGATTATGTGCATTATTTTAATATGAGAAATTGGACGGGATGGATTACAAATTATTCGGGAATATATAAGTCGGTTGATAATGGTTTGACATGGGCTAAATGTAAAGATATAACCTTCTCATCTTATAGTTTTTTTGGCCAGGTAGGGTACTTTAAGAAAGATGGATATGTTTATATGATAGGTACTCAAACGGGGAGGGATAGCAATGCTAAATTAGCACGATTTCATGAAACAGATATTGAGAATAAGACAGCTTATGAATATTGGAATGCTTTTACTAATCAATGGATAAAAGGCAATGAAAATGAGGCAACAGTATTAATAGAAGATAAGGTTGGTGAACTTTCTTTTATATATAACGAGACACATAAGAAATGGATAATTGCTTATTTCAATGCAGATAGATATAATATAACTATGCGTACGGCAGAAGACATAACTGGCCCATGGAGTGAACCCTATGAGCTTGCTAATGGTAGAGAGTATGCCCAATTGTATGGTTCTTACATTCATCCGTTGTCGGTAACTGGTGATAATTTATATTTTACGATGTCAATGTGGATGCCTTATAATGTTTTTTTAATGAAGGCTGAATTGGCTGATATGGGAGAGTTTTAATTATATTGATAAATATAATATCATGAACACACGCACATTAATTATAACTTTTGTTTGGATGATAATGTCCAACATAGGCATCTGTGCTCAAGAGCATTGGGATGCACAAGAGAGAATTGAGTTGAATAAGGGTGTTTTTCCGAAGAATTTTAGTAAAGCTATTGATGCTATACAGTATGATTTATTAGGAATTGAGAGAGGAAAAAGCCATGTGAAAGTGATAGATAACAACACTTTGTACATAAACCTTTCTTTTTCGCTTAAAAACTCTGTTCAACAAGGTGATTGGCGTATAGCCGTAAAGCCGGATTTTTTACCTTCGTTCCATTGGGCGCCACATCTTACTCCTACTGATAGAAATGTCATCGATCAACATGTATTCCGTTCTCCTGCCCTTATTGTAGCAGACGATCATCAAACTCTTATTCTTATTCCCGATTTGGATATTATGCAGAAGGGGACTCCTGTACGATGGTATATGGATATGGACGCATCCTCTAATACACTTATTCTCGGAATGTGTAATAACCATGTATCCGAACACGTTCTGTTTGAGCGTGATCAAGAAACTACTTACCCAAAAGGAGATATTGAAATAGGCTTTTATTTGATGTATTCTGATAGCAAGGAAGTATTGCGGAATCCTTTTAATAAGCCGTTAGAATTTATGTGGAGTCGATGGGGGCATGCTGCATATGAGAAAGGTAATCCGGTGAAGGAAAACCTAGAAACGTATGTGAAACATACTTATAATTGGGCTTTTAATTCATGGTCAGAAAATGTGTGGCAGCAATTTGAGTTAGATGGGAAAAAAGTGGGTGCTCCCGTATTCATTGTGAATGTTACTCAAAGTCCTAATTATCCGGGAGAGATTAATGAACGTGAATTTCGTTCTATCTGGAATCAGGCATGGTTCAGTTCATTGCGTTCTGCAAGTGGATTATATCGATATGCAAGAAGAACCGGTAATAGGGAGCTTCTTGCAAAAGCAAATTTGACAAAAGAACTGGCTCTGTCATTTCCGCAGAGGAATGGTTTTTTCTATGGACTTATCGGTACGGAAATGCATGAAGTAGAGATTGATGGTAAAAAGTATAATCGGAGCAAGGGGTGGAATACCTATTATTGGGGAAATTCCAACAGAAATCCTTATACCTGGAATCCGAAAGAATCTCCGTATCATATTCTTGATATGAGTTGGACAGCATTGTTGATGCTTCGGTGGTATGATGAATTAGAAAAAGATGCCCGTCTTTTGGCTTATGCAGAAGATTATGCGATGGCTTTACTTGGAATACAGTATGAAAATGGTTTTTTCCCTGGCTGGCTTGACTTAAAGACAATGCAGCCGATGAACCATTTGAATGCTTCTCCTGAAACATCTTTATCAGTTACTTTTTTACTTAAACTGTATGAGCTTACACATAAGGAAGAGTATAAACGGGCAGCATTTAGAGCTATGAATGCAGTTATCCATGAAATTATCCCGGTTGGGAAGTGGGAAGACTTTGAAACCTATTGGTCTTGTTCTCGTTACGGTTCGGATAACTTGGTAGGTAAAAAAGTTTTGCGGAACAATATGCATAAACAGAATAATTTTTCAATGTTCTGGACAGCTGAAGCCTTACTGGAGTGCTATCGTCTTACCTCAAATAAAGAATATCTTGATTATGGACAGCGTACACTTGATGAATTGCTGATGACCCAAGCATCGTGGCAGCCGCCATACATGTATGTAAATGTATTGGGTGGTTTTGGTGTGTTGAATGCCGATGGTGAATGGAATGATTCACGCGAAAGTCTTTTTTCCGAACTCATCATTCAATATGGAAAACTTCTTGATAAGCCAGAGTATATAGAACGGGGATATGCTGCACTTAAGGCATCTTTTGTAATGATGTATTGTACTGAAAATCCTCAAACCAAACAGCAATGGGAAAAAGTTCATCCGTTCTTTGCTTCAGAGGATTATGGATTCATGATGGAAAATTACGGGCATGGCGGCCGTACAAATCCGGCAGGTGAAGGTATGGGTGAGTTTACAATCTATGATTGGGGAAATGGAGCAGCGGCTGAAGCGTACAACCGCATCCTTGATAAATTTGGAAAAATAGAATAATGATTCGTTAACATTAATAATTCAACTATGGTAAGATCAACTTTAACCTTATTGGCCTATTTAATGTGGCTATACTGTTTCCGGGTAAAGCAATGTCCCAGAACAGTGAAGGGCGGGAGTTTAACGGTAAGTATCAAAAGGAATATCTGGATAAGATTGCATTTCCTATAGGGGGAATCGGCGCCGGAATGTTCTGTTTGGAGGGAACCGGTGCCATTTCGCATGTGTCTCTCAGACACCATCCTGATGTGATGAATGAGCGTATACCTTTGCTGCGATTTATGTAAAGGGGGTTGAGAACGGAGCAAAGGTATTGGAAGGGCAGGTTCCGACTTGGAAGTTATTTGGTCCTGCACAGAGTGGTTTAGGTAGGGGAGACAAGACGTACGGTCTTCCACGCTTTGAAGAAGCGGTATTCCAGGCACGTTTCCCTTTTGCAACTGTAGATTTGAAAGACAAGGATATGCCTTTGGCTGCAAAGATTACGGGTTGGAGTCCTTTCATTCCGACGGATGTGGACAATTCCAGTTTGCCGGTTGGAGTACTGGAATATCAATTTACAAATACTTCCGGTAAGGCTATCGAGACGGTATTTTCTTATAATACCAAAAATTTCATAGATGGTCAGGGTACTATCCGAGGGGTAAAGAACGGGTTTGTTTTAGAATCCGATCAGAACAACAGTGGGCTAGCTATTTATGTGGACAATGCTGTTGCTGTTGTAGACCATTGTTGGTTCCGTGGTGCCTGGTTCGATCCGCAGACTGTGGTTTGGGATAATATTCGCTATGGGCGGATTGCTGATAAGCAGCCGGTTAAGGGTGTTGCTCCGGGAGCATCTGTTTATGTTCCGCTGACGTTGCAGCCGGGAGAGACAAAAACAGTCAAGGTAAACTTCTGCTGGTATCTGCCCGATTCAAACCTTTCTATCGGTGGTGCCAGAAAGGTAGGACAGGCATTTACGGGAATGCCCTGCAAGGGAACGGCTTCCGGTCAGCAACCTGTGAGCGGCTTTGTCGGCAAGCAGTTGCTGAACTCGTTCGATAAGGGTGGAGATGGACTGACGGGTATTATTCAGTCTCCTGAGTTCAATATTGGGAAAAGATATCTGAAGTTTCTGGTAGGTGGAGGCAGTCAGGCTGACCGTACTTCTGTAAATCTTGTAGTAGACGGAAAGATTGTAGAGACGGCGGTCGGAAATCAGACGGAGACTCTGAGTGAAACCGTATGGGATTTGAAACCTTATCAAGGAAAGAAGGCTTTTGTGAAAGTCATTGATTTGGATGTTTACCCGTGGGGACATATTCTGGCCGACCAGTTTGTGTTGACAGACAATAGGAATGAAGATATTTACAACTTGTCTTCTACATCCACCTTACTTGCCGATTTTGAAAGCAACAGTTGGGGAGACTGGCAGGTTGTGGATTCTTCTGAGGAAGAAAAACAATTCCTGGCAGATGAAGGAGATGTCGAAGCTACCTACAGACCTTGGTACTCGGAGCGTTTCAAGAGTTTGAATGAGGTTATCGGCTATTGGGATGCAAATCAGGCGATGCTGGAAAAGAACAGCCGGCTGTTCAGTGATGCATTCTATAGTTCCTCTTTGCCGGCAGAAGTACTGGAGGCTGTTGCTACTAATTTAACTATATTGAAATCTCCTACGGTATTACGTCAATGGGATGGAAGATTTTGGGCTTGGGAAGGATGTCAGGATTCTTTTGGCTCTTGTCACGGAAGTTGTACGCATGTGTGGAACTATGCACAGGCTTTGCCCCATTTGTTCCCGTCTTTGGAAAGAACCTTGCGTGAAACGGAATTCAGGGTAAGCCAGAATACGGAAGGACACCAGAATTTTAGAGTCAACTTGCCTATTTCGGCACCGCCTCACAACTTCCATGCTGCTGCCGACGGACAGTTGGGCGGGATTATGAAAGTTTACCGTGAATGGCGTATCAGCGGGGATACACAGTGATGAAAGACCTTTTCCCGGCAGTGAAAAAGAGTCTTGACTATTGCATCCGTACATGGGACCCCTTGCATAAGGGCTATCTTGAAGAGCCGCACCACAATACTTATGACATCGAGTTCTGGGGACCGGACGGCATGTGTACAAGTTTCTATTTGGGAGCTTTGACTGCGTTTATAGAGATGGGCAAGGAGCTGAAGCAACCCGTTAAGGAATATACGGCCCTGCTGTCAAAGGGCAAGAAATATATGGAAACTGCACTCTTCGATGGAGAATATTTCATACAGAAGATTCAGTGGGAAGGGCTTCAGGCTCCCAATCCGGTTGATGTAATGTCTTTCGGGGGAAGTTATTCCGATGAGGCCCTGAAATTGCTGAAGGAAGAAGGGCCAAAATACCAATACGGTACCGGTTGTCTGTCCGATGGAATTTTAGGGATGTGGATGGCTTCCGTATGCGGACTGGATGAAGTGCTGGACAATGAAAAGGTCAGGAGCCATCTGGTGGCCGTACACAAATACAATCTGAAACATGACTTGGTAGACCATTTCAATCCTCAAAGACCGGTGTATGCTTGTGGTAAGGATGGCGGATTATTGCTTTGCACATGGCCGAAGGGTGGTATGCTGTCACTGCCTTTTGTATACAGCAATGAAGTCTGGACCGGTATCGAATATCAGGTTGCCAGTCATTTGATGATGAAAGGTGAGGTGGAAAAGGGCTTGGATATTGTCCGTGAATGCCGTGAGAGATATGATGGAAGAGTAAGAAACCCATTCAATGAGATAGAGTGCGGGCATTGGTATGCACGTGCCATGGCAAGCTATGGAATGTTGCAGGGGCTTACAGGAGTGCGGTATGATGCTGTTGACAAAACCATGTACATCAATTCTAAGATTGGTGATTTCAAAAGTTTCATCAGTACTGATACCGGTTTCGGAACTATTGAATGGAAAGCAGGAAAGCCTGTGTTGAACGTGGTTTATGGCAACATTGATGTGAAACGCTATAATGTTTCAGGCAAGATTGTGGATTGAGGTCAATTAGGATAGGGATGTACAATCAAAGACAGATTAAGATGACAGAGAAGAAGAAACTTCTTGTTTTGTGTGTTGCACTATTTTGTTTTATAGCTGTTTCTGCACAGCAGAGAATGTCTGTATCGTCTCCTGACGGAAAACTTAGATTTTCTCTGAAAGTAACGCCGGAGAGTGTTTCATATGACATCGACTATAGGAAGCAGTCTCTTATAGCAAATTCTTTGCTTGGTTTCAGCTTTGATAGCGGAGAGTTCGGAAGGAATCTTAAAGCAGGAAAGGTGCAGCGTAAAAAGATTGATGAGACATACAAGCTCATTGTCGGCAAGACAAGTAGTGTACGTAGCCGTTGCAATGAAATGACCGTTCCCATGCAGGAACGGTCAGATTCCGGCCGTCTGATAAACCTGGTTGTAAGGGCATTCGATGACGGGATAGCATTCAGATATGAATTTCCGGAACAGAAAGCATGGGATTCATACGTGATGTATGATGAAAGGACACAGTTCAACTTGCAAGGAAACCCGATGGCGTTGCTCATGTACCTGCCGGGTATGTGAATACACACGAAGGGGTATACAGTCATGTAAGATATGACAAGGTGGCAAGGAAAAGGCTGATAGAGATGCCGGCGACATTCGAGTTCGACAACGGGGTGGCAGTGGTTATAACTGAAGCGGCCATAAGGGACTATGCGGGAATGTACCTGGTGAAGGAGAAGGGTGGACTGGTGGGAAAGCTCTCGCCAAAACTGGGGCAGGAGAAGATAAAGGTCGAGACAGACAGTTTCCCGCACCGTACCCCGTGGCGCGTAATCTCCGTTGCAGACCGGGTGGGAGGATTGCTGGAGACGAATATACTAACAAGCCTGAACGAGCCCTGCAGGATTGAAGACACTTCATGGATTAAGCCTTGCAGGACACGTTCACATGGTGGAACGGGAATGTCGTGCCGGACAGCACGTTCTCTCCGGGAAACAACTTCGATACAAACAAGTACTACATCGATTTTGCAGCACGCAATGGCTTGGATGCACATGGAATCTACGGATATGCGGAGACTCCTTGGTACTATGATGACAACTTCAATTTCGGATGGGCGGGACCCAATGCGGACGTTACAAAACCGATACCGTGCCTGAACATGCCGAGAATTGTGGAATATGCAAGGAGCAAGGGGGTTGGCATACATCTGTGGGTACACTGGAGACCGTTGTACGACAAACTCGAAGAAGCCTTTGCGCTCTATGAGGGATGGGGAGTAAAAGGACTCATGGTGGACTTCATGGACCGTAATGACCAAGAGATGATACGCATCCAAGAAGAGATACTGGAATGTGCGGCAAGACACAGGCTCTTCATACAGTTCCATGGGTCGAGCAAGCCTTCCGGACTGGTAAGGACGTATCCGAATGAATTCACACGGGAGGGGACACTCAACTATGAAGTATGCAAATGGGACACGCTGGTGAATGCGGACCATGACATTGCGATACCCTTCACCAGGATGCTGGCGGGAGCGACGGACTATCACCTGGGAGGGTTCAGGGCACTGCCGCGCTCGGAGTTCAAGATACAGTATGTAAATCCTCATGTAATGAGCACACGCTGCCATATGTTGGCCATGTATGTGGTTTTGGAAAACCATCTCACCTCTTTGTGCGATACGCCAAAGGCTTATGAAGGTCAACCGGGGTTCGAGGTGCTCCGTACCGTGCCGGGAACGTGGGATGAGATAAGAGTTCCGCTGGCAAAGATGAATGAGCATGTCACGGTGGCCCGCAGGAGCGGTTCGGACTGGTGGGTAGGCTCGCTAAACAACGGTGCGGAAAGGAATCTGAAATTGGAATTGGACTTCCTTAGTGAGGGAGACTACCAAGCAACGATCTATACCGATGCAGAGGATGTGGACCGGAATCCAAACCATCTGGACAGACAGGTACGGAAAGTTACAAGGAAGGATATCATTGAACTGAATCTGGCAAAGGATGGAGGAGCGCTATTACATATCAGAAGGTTATAAGGGTGATGTTTATCAGTTGAAATTGTATTTCAATCAGTTGTTAGTTTGTTAGGATAAGAAGATTGTTCCAGGATAATATTTTTAATCAATGGATTTATAACATGAACAGAAGAAATTTTATAAAGAGAGTGGGCCTTTTGGGGGCAGGATATGCGCTGAATAAAACTTGATGTTTGCGAATTCAGGCGTAGCTTCGACAGCTGCCTCTTTTTCGTCGTTTCCAACAGTAAGGAAGCCTATATCGGAAAGGAACTTCAAAAGTCCTGCCATTGAAAAGGCCATTGCTACTTTTAAACAGAAGGTCAAGAATGAAGAACTGGGCTGGCTGTTTGGGAATTGTTTTCCGAATACGTTGGACACAACCGTTTTTTATTCAGAAAAGGATGGCCGACCGGATACATATGTGATTACCGGTGATATTGATGCCATGTGGTTAAGGGATAGTTCTGCCCAAGTATATCCGTATTTGGATTTCATGTCTGAAGATAAAAACCTGCAAAGACTGATAATTGGCGTTATCAATAAGCAGACCTCCTTTATATTGAAGGATCCGTATGCCAATGCCTTTTATGATGATGATACGAAGTATACAAGATGGAACAGCGACCATACGGAGATGAAACCGGGTATTCATGAGCGTAAATACGAGTTGGATTCGCTTTGCTATCCCATTCGCCTGGCATATGGATACTGGAAAAAGACAAATGATGCTTCTCCTTTCGATGCGCAATGGAAGAAGGCGATAGAAACCGTTTTAAGGGTCTGCAAGGAACAGCAGAGAAAAGATGGTAACGGGCCTTATAGCTTTCGCAGAACTTCGGAATGGGCTATAGATGCTGTTCCTATGGGTGGAGTGGCTATAAAGTAAATCCGGTCGGATTGATTTGCTCTACTTTCAGGCCTAGTGATGATGCCACTATCTTTCCTTTTCTCGTCCCGTCCAATTTCTTTGCGGTGGCCAGTTTGAGGCAGGCTTCCGAAATGGTTCAAAAGATAACCAAAGACAATGTACTGGCTGATGAACTGTTGGCGTTGAGTAAAGAAGTTTATAATGCTTTGCAGACTTATGCCGTGGTGAATCATCCGAAGTTCGGTAAAATCTATGCTTTTGAAATAGATGGCTTTGGATCGGCTTATCTTAGTGATGATGCCAACGTCCCTAATCTGCTGGCGTTACCCTATCTGGGTGGTGTTGATAGTGATGATGCAATTTATGCCAATACCAGAAGATTCGTGTGGTCGGAATACAATCCTTATTTCTTTAAAGGTTCTTATTTTGAAGGGATAGGAGGACATCATATTGGTACGGACATGATATGGCCGATGAGCCTGATAATGAAAGCCCTGACTGCTCAAGACGATAAAGAGTTACAGCAATGTATCCAGATGCTCCAGAAAACGCATGCCGGTACCGGTTCATGCACGAGTCATTCCACAAGGATGACCCCAAGAAATTCACAAGGAGCTGGTTTGCATGGGCCAATACATTGTTTGGAGAATTGCTGTGGAAAACATTCAATGAGAAACCATATTTATTGGAATATTAATCATCTAATTAATCAATGTAAACAAAAATTTATGAGAAGAATTACAAAATTCAGTTTGTTACTCTCCCTTGTTCTGGGATTGTACTTTCCTACTGTTTTTGCACAGTCGAACATGACGAACGAAATGTTTGACTTGGCAAAGTTGAAGTCGGGTGTAAAAAACAAAAGAATCTCCAGTACAGATCCTACCGGAGGTAACAGAGATCACTTGGAGCCCTTCAAACCAGGTGAGAAACGCATCATTGCAGACATCAAGGAACGGGAGTCATCAACCACATTTGGGTGACGATTGCGCCTCCACCTCCCACTTTGAGCAGAAACGACATTATCATTCGCATGTATTGGGACGGCAACGATTATCCTTCGGTAGAGTCTCCCATCGGCCCTTTCTTCGGACAAGGCTGGATGAGAGATACAACTACGCATCCTTGCCTCTTTCGGCCGGTCCTGAAAACGGTACCGGTCTGTCGTGCTATTTCGCTATGCCTTTCGAGAAGGGCGCACGCATTGAAATTGAGAACCAGAGCGACCGCAACATAGATGCTTTCTACTTCTACGTGGATTATCTGGAGATGGCGAAGCTTCCCAAGGACATGGGCCGCTTTCATGCCTGGTATAACCACAACCTGACTGAAGCACTTCCCGAAGGCGAGACGGAGTGGGGAGTTACCGGTGCCCAGAAGCCGAACACCACCGGCGAACGCAACTATGTGTTCATGGAAACCCAAGGCAAGGGACACTTTGTAGGTATCAATTACTATGTGCATTGTCCCACTCCCATGTGGTATGGCGAAGGTGACGACATGTGGTTCATTGATGGAGAAAAGGTTCCCTCGCTGATAGGTACAGGTACGGAAGACTTCTTCAATACGGCCTGGTGTCCTAAAGAAGCCTTCTCGCATCCTTACTTCGGTTATCCCCGTGTGAACAATGATATAGGCTGGCTGGGTCGTACCCACGTTTACCGATTCTTCATTGAAGATCCCATTTTCTTTGAAAAGAGCCTGAAGGGAACCATCGAACATGGCTCCAACAACAACTTGACGTTGGATTTGTCTACCGTGGCTTATTGGTACCAAGATTCGGCTGTGGCTCTTCCCGAAGCTCCTACAAAGGCACAGCGTGCTCCGAAACCTTTCATCAACCATGTTGATATACATCGTTGGCGGGATGCCTGGCGTAAGTCCAAGGGTAACAAAGCCACTCTGTGGGGCAACGAGTAAACTTTTGTAACGCTCTTTTTTTATACGTTCATAGGCTGATATTTATATCCGGGGTTTTGCCATTATATTGGCAAAACTGTGTCTCTATATTGGCAAAACTGTGCCACTATATTGGCACGACTATGGAAAAATAGTTCTACGGAGCAGCAAATTCAATAAATCATTAATAAAGGTACGAAATGAAGAATATTCCCAAAAAGCAATTTGCGGGCTGGATGCTGATGCTACTGTTGTGCATCAGTATCTCGGCATTTGCCCAGTCGCCTAAGAAGGTGACCGGACGTGTGATGGATGCACAAGGTGAGTTACTCATCGGTGTGAATGTGACGGAGGCGGCAGACCCTTCTAATGGTGTGGTGACGGACATCAACGGTACGTATACGATTACGTTGAAAGGAAATAAACCGTCATTGAAGTTCTCTTATATCGGCTTCAAGGACAAAGTGGTAGCGGTAGGCTCCAAAGGAGTGCTTGATGTAGCTTTGGAAGAAGACGTGGCAGCCCTTGACGAAGTGGTGGTAGTGGGCTTCGGAACGCAGAAGAAAGCTTCTGTGGTCGGCTCCATTACCAATATAGAGCCGGCCAAGCTTGCCGCGGCTCCCAGCCGTTCGCTCAGTAACAACCTGGCGGGTATGGTTCCCGGTGTGATTGCGGTTCAGCGTAGCGGTGACCCTTGGTTCAATAACTCCGACTTCTGGATTCGTGGTATCAGTAGCTTTACTGGCAATACCAATCCGCTGGTATTGGTGGACGGCGTCGAGCGTTCGCTCCACGACATCGACCCTGAAGAAATCGCCTCCTTCTCCGTGTTGAAGGATGCTGCCGCCAGTGCCGTCTATGGTGTGCGCGGTGCCAATGGTGTAGTGATGATTGAGACCAAGCGCGGCAAGATTGGAAAGCCGCAGGTGAACGTCCGCTTCGAACACTCCTTTACGCAACCCATCAAGATACCCGACTACATCGGCAGTGTGAAGTATCTGGAACTGATTAACGAAATGTATGCCGAGCAAGGTAGAGCCCCCTTTGCCAGCGAAGCCACCTTGCTGAACTACAAGAATCAGACCGACCCGGAACTCTATCCCGATGTGAATTGGTGGGACATCATCTCCAAAGACCATGCAGACAACACGAAGGCAAACGTTAGCGTCAACGGTGGTACGGACATCCTTCGCTATGCGTTGGTGGCAGGATATTACAATGAGAACGGTATTATTGAACGCGACAAGAACCAGGAGTGGGACTCTTCCCTGAAGGTGAGCCGATATACGGTACGTTCCAATGTAGATGTGAATGTGACTCCCACTACCTTGTTCCGTGCCAATGTGGGCGTGTTCCTGCAAACCCGTAACGCTCCTCCGGGAGACACGGAAACCAATCAGGGCATTTTCTATCAAGCCATGCGTGTACCTCCTTACGTGCATCCGGCCATCTATGCCGATGGACGCATTCCCCGTGTGATGTACAAGCAGAACCCTTGGGCGTGGGCCACACAGCGTGGATACGAAAAACTAAACCACAATAAGATTGAATCCCTAGTATCGTTGGAACAGGATTTGAAGTTCATCACACCGGGACTGAAGTTCAAGGGAACCTTCTCTTTTGACAAGTTCTCGGCAACTTCCGTGACACGTTCCAAGAATCCCTATTACTACAATCCCGCCACCGCACGCGATGCAGAGGGCAACATCATCACTGATGTGCAGACCACCGGACAAGAGTTCCTGGGCTATGAAAAAGGAGCTAAATGGGGCGATCAGTCCATCTATCTGGAAGGAATGTTCTCGTACAACCGCATTTTCGGCAAAGTGCACGATGTGAACGCCATGTTCCTCTACAACCAGAAGGAGTATGACAATGGTGATGCGCTTCCCTATCGTACCCAAGGCATAGCCGGAAGATTCTCTTATACTTACGACAGCCGCTATGTTGCCGAGCTGAACTTCGGTTACAACGGCTCCGAGAACTTTGCCAAAGGCAAGCGCTTCGGCTTCTTCCCCGCCGTGGCGTTGGATGGATTGTATCTTCCGAGAAATTCATGGAGCCGGTTTCCGATGTCATCTCCAACTTGAAGCTGAGAGCTACTTGGGGTAAGGCCGGTAACAGTAACATTGGTGGTAACAGACGTTTCGCCTATATTTCTACCATTGTCAATACCGGTTCGTACAGATGGGGTACAGATGCGGAAATCTATCGCCTTGGACGTTCGGAAGGCGAAATCGGTGTGAACAACTTGACATGGGAAACCGTGACCAAGATGAATGCCGGTATCGACTTAGGTCTATGGAATGGTAGCGTGAACCTCGTAGTGGATGTGTTCAAGGAAAAGCGCGATGACATCTTCATGCAGCGTAAGAATGTGCCTGGTTCTGCCGGATTCAACCGCCCTGTTTGGGCCAATTATGGCAAGGTCGAGAATCAGGGATTTGATGTGTCTTTGAATGTCAACCATAAGTTCAATAGCGATTGGGCCATTTCCGCTATGGCAAACTATACCTACGCACACAATAAGGTTGTGGAAATAGACGAACCTGCCGCCATCTTGGGTACATACCGTTCGCAAACTGGTAAACCTGTAGGGCAATTGTTTGGCTTGATAGCGGAAAGGCTCTTTACGGAAGATGATTTCGATGAAAACGGTATGCTTAAGGAAGGAATTCCGGCACAGAAGTTCAGTGATATGAGTAACCTACGTCCCGGTGACATTAAATACAAAGATTTGAACGGGGATGGTGAAGTGACCGCAGTAGATAAAACAGCCATTGGTGGTACACGTATTCCCGAGATTGTCTATGGTTTTGGAGCTACAGTAAGCTATAAGTCGTTCGATTTGGGAGTATTCTTCCAAGGAACAGGTAAAACCTACCAGCTCTTGGGCGGAGAGACCTGGTTGCCGGGTTCTTCCTTAGGTGCTGGTAACATCTATTCGAACATTGACGACCGTTGGACACCTGAAAATCCGAGGCAAGATGTATTCTGGCCCCGTATGGGAGACAAGGCTGTGGCAAACAATGAACAAGCTTCCACATGGTGGTTGCGTGACATGAGTTTCCTGCGCCTGAAGAATCTGGAACTTGGATATACTCTTCCGCAACGTTGGACTACCAAAATTGGCATCCGCGGCTGCCGTTTGTTTGCAAGAGGAACCAATCTGCTGACGTTCTCCAACTTCAAGCTTTGGGACCCCGAACTGGAAACTACCGATGGATTGAGATACCCACAGATGAAATCTGTATCAGTGGGTTTTAGCATCAATTTCAACAATTAATTAAGATACGAAGAAAATGAAAAAATATAAATCTATAGCAAAAGCTGTCTTATTGTCGTGCACCCTGGCATTGACAACGAGTTGCAACGATTTCTTGGACAAGGCTCCCGACGACCAGCTTACCATGGAGATGATTTTCACGGACAAGATAAGGACTGAGGACTGGTTGGCAGGTGTTTATTCATCCATTCCCAGCCCCATGTGGGGGTATTTCAAGGAGCAAGGTTATAACATTATGGGCGATGATATCACTATTCCCCAAGATTGGTCGCCGTATGGATGGAGCAGTGTGTATGCCTACACCACCGGAAACTGGAGTCCTATCTCAACATGGGCCCCCTATTATTGGGTAGAATTGCACAAGCGCATACGTTCCGGCCTTATCTTCTTGCAGGAGGCAAAAGTACTTCCGGAAAAAGACCTGACGGAATCTTATGTCAACCAGATGAAGTACGAAGTCCGCTTCTTGATAGCCTACTATTACTCTTTGATGATTGAGTTGTATGGTGCCATACCGTTTACTCCCGGTGTGCTTGTTGCCGTCGATGCGCCCGAATCGGAGATGATGACGCCCCAAAGACCCTATGCCGAGTGTAGATTGGATTGACAAAGAGCTGCTGGAAGTGTCAGAACATCTGCCCGCTGTCTATCCCAATAATACCGATTGGGGCAGGGCCACCTCTATCATGGCTTTGGCAATACGTGCCAAAACACTGTTATTTGCCGCAAGTCCGTTGTTCAATGGCAATCCGGACCTCAAGGACTGGAAGAACTCAGAAGGAGAATTCCTTTTTGATGCCGAAGCCAAACCGGAAAGATGGGAAAAGGCTGCCAAAGCTCATCTCGACTTGATAAAGGCAGCCGAAGCAGCCGGACATAAGCTGTACTATGAATATAATGTGGATGGAAGCATTGACCCCTTCATGTCTTACTATAACATGTCGTTGAAACGCTTCTCAGAAGGTAATAAGGAGATTCTTTTCGGACGCCCCGAAAATGAGAACCTGAACTCCTGGCAGGCTCATCATCTGCCGAAAGGTATCGGTGGAAATGCCGCTATGGGTGTTACTCAGGAACTGGTGGACGCTTTTTATATGAAGAACGGTGAAATGCCTATATTGGGATATAACGAGGATGGTTCGCCCATTATCAACCCGGAATCGGGGTATGTGGAAAACGGATTCTCTACCAATACAGAGTATAGAACCACGAAGTGGCCGGGCGGTGGACCTTCGAACCTTGCCAATAAAGAAACCGGTGTAAGCCCGGTAACAGAAGAAGGTACCTACAACATGTATTGCAACCGGGAGCCTCGCTTCTATGTTTCCGTCATCTATAATGGCGCATGGCTGGGAGTTGATAACCGTCGTGTGAACTTCCTTCAAGGAGGCCGTGATACGGATATGACTTTCGACTCTCCGCAGAACGGTTATAATGTCCGTAAGCGAATCTCTTTGGATGTATTTCCCAGAGATAAAAAGCATGTATATCAGCCGGGTATCTTATACAGAATGGCTGAAGCGTATTTGGGCTATGCGGAAGCATTGAACGAGTCTTCGCCAGCTCCCACTCCCGATGTATATAAGTATGTGAACTTGATTCGTGAACGTGCCGGAATTCCCGCTTTGAAGGAAGGGCTGAGTAAGGAAGAAATGCGTGCCGCCATTCAGCAAGAACGTCGGGTAGAGTTCAATTGTGAAGGTATCCGTTTCCATGACCTCCGTCGTTGGAAGATTGCCGACAAATACCTGGGCGGCAAGCTTTATGGTATGAATCATGACGGTTCTGAGAAGAGCGATGATGTGAACAATTCGAAGGCTTTTTATAAGAGAACTTACTACAAGAGCCGTACCTTCAACAAAAGAATGTATTTATGGCCCGTTCCGCAGGCTCAGATGGACATCAACCCCAATTTGAGACAACTCCCGGATATTAATAAATAATTAGAGAACAAGTATGAAATCAATAAAATTCATTTTTTGTACGATGGCGTTAGCGTTTACCACATTGATGTCTTGCTCGGATGATAATGAGGTGGACTTGTCCAATCGTAAGTTTGTCCGTATCGATCAATCGGCAGTTTATGTGGAGATTGACGAGAATGTCACTGTCACCGCTTCCGTTGACACTTTGGCGGGTGATTCCTATCTGTTGAAATGGAGCGTGCTCGATTCCGATGTAGCGACCATTGAAGGTGTAGAAAACAACGCAGCCGTCATTACGCCTATTGCCGTTGGAAAAACGGTTATCAAGGTAGAGACAGCCGATGGCAAGTTGTGCTACTTTAGTGACTTGACTGTTACCAAGACTCCTAAGACGTGTTACATTGACTTTGGTGTCATTGATTCTCCGGCTCCGTTTAACAACTATAGGAATCCCAGAGACCCCGGATTGGTAAATATGCTCGACCATAGAGGTCGTCCTACTACTTTCGGCATCGAGGTGGACAAACCGTTTTCCGGAAAATTGGCTCGCGGTTTGAATAATAATTTGGGTCTTCCAAAAACAGCTTCTGAGGATATGTTTTTCAGCGACGGTATTAAGATTCCGCTCAGTGGATTTAAGGTGACAGGTCTCTCTCAAGGAACAAAATATACGTTCAGTTCTATGCTCACATCAATGACCGTGGAACTGAAACCGAGTTCCATGTAATCGGAAAGAACGATGGCGTTGCTTATTTGGTTAATGACTATAATTTAGATAGAACGGTAGAGATTAAGGGTATTGAGCCTAATGACGAAGGTGTTGTTTATATCGAGATGAAACCGGGCCCGAACAATGTACAATGGGCCAAATTCTTTGGCGTAAATACATGGTACTTTCAGAAGAGGAGAATTGATGTGGTTTTATAGACCATAATCCTTTCTATTGAAATAATACTGTCAGTGAGGAGAGATACCGTTTAAACAGGCATTCTCTCCTTGCCTTTTTAAAAAACATATAGTAAAATAGTTTATGAAAATTAATTTGAAAGAAGTTTCTGTTTTCTTGTCTGCCATTCTATTGGCAGGCTCGTATGCCGTGGCTCAGAACCCATACAGATGGACGGATGAGCTGGAGTTATTGAAAAGAGTGGATAAATTGCCGGAGTATCGCACTGGCTCTTATGTGGAGCAGTTCTCGAGTTACGACCGTACCGGAGGCAATGATGATGGTTTTGCGGGTACTTATTCTTTCCTTCGTAAGGAAGGTGATAAGTTGGTGATTGCTGAGATGGAAGGCCCCGGAGTCATCAACCGAATCTGGACTCCTACACCGACGGACAATATGCTCTATTTCTATTTTGATGGACAGAAAGAGCCCGGTCTGAAAATAAAGTTCTCGGATTTGTTTTCCGGTAAGGTTTATCCGTTTACAAAGCCCGTTTGTGGTAATGAAATCGGTGGTTTTTATTGTTATCTGCCCATTACGTACAAAAAGTCCTGCAAAATTGTTTTCGATGGACCTAAATTGGAATTCATTCAGATACAATACCGTAACTTGCCGGAAAAGAAGGTGGAAACCTATACCGGTGAATTCTCACAGCAGGATAAGGATTTGTTGGCTGAGGTGAATAGAATATGGGCTGACTTGTCTCCTGCTGTAACGAATTATACCTTTGGAAAATCAGCTGGTGTACAGACGGAAGAAAAGGTATTTACACTGAGTCCGGGAGAAGAAGTTTCTTTCTTTGAGATGGCAGAACCGGGACGTATTGTAGGTATGTCGATTGATGGCGGAACATCTTTCGAAGGTTTATACAAAGATGTGATTCTTTCAGCTAAATGGGATAATGAGAAGGTGGAGGCTATTTATGCCCCCGTTGCTGATTTTTTTGGATATGCCTATGGAAAAGGAGCAATGCGGAGTATCTTAATGGGTAAGCAAGGTACTTCCAACTACTGCTATCTGCCAATGCCTTTTGACAAGTCAGCTTCTATGAAGATGATTTATAAAAAGAGAGAAGGTATTCAGCAATCTCCTATTTCTGTAAACGTTAAAGTGTACTATAACAGTAATAAGCGTAATGTGAAGGAAGAGGGTAAGTTCTATTCTGTATGGCGTAGAGAGAAAACTCCTCTCGGCATTTTCCATAAGTTTGCTGCACAAAAAGGAAAAGGACATTATGTAGGAACCATCCATCAGGCACAAGGCCTGCGTCCGGGAATGACCTTGTTCTTCGAAGGGGATGACAGCACTTACGTAGATAATAAAATGCGTCTGCACGGCACTGGCTCCGAAGACTATTACAACGGTGGCTGGTATGCTTTATTGGATCGTTGGGACAGAGGAAACAGCCTCCCCCTCCATGGTTGCCTGGATTATTCGCTTCCGATGGCCAGAACCGGTGGATACCGTTTCTTCTTGGCCGACAAAATGTCCTATGAGAAGGAAATCTATCATGGAATGGAACATGGTGAAGTAAAAAATAATTTCCCGGTAGATTATACATCTGTTGGATTCTTCTATGCAGCCCAGCCATTGCAAGGCAGAGAAGAGCCTACTGCTGAATTACGCACTGTATATCAGCCGACAGAACATATCTATTTCCCTCAACTGATGCAGCTGAGTCTTGGTGGAGGTGTCCAGGTAACAAATGAGCGTGGAATCCGTATGACCACCCAGCATGGAGGAGTAGTGCGCATCATGCTGAACGATGTGCCCGAAGGAAAATATAAAGTGCTGATAAACTATTTTGAGAAACCGAATGGTGCCGACTTCCAGGTTTGGCAACGCCAGAAGCAACTGTCCGGATGGATCTCTACTAAGAAGGACAAAGAAGTGTCTAAAGACAGAGTACATGTAGGAGACATCAATTTGACGGAACAAACCAATTCAGTCACTTTCCATGTGAGAAATAATAACGGTGGGGACCAGTTTGAACTGGGACTGATTATCCTGGAAAGAATAAAGGAATAGATGTGGGAATGTGTACTTGTATATGGAATTGATAAGAATGAGAACTAAACAAATTTTACTGTTCGGGCTTGTTACCTGTAGTTTGACGGGCAATATGGCTTGTAAGGATGCTGATAGTGAAAAAACGCTGTGTATTGATAATGTACGTATGATATCCCGTGTCACGGGTGATCCTTTGCCGGGAGATACATTGCTGAATCCCAATAATACCGGACCTGACTTTGATGTATATGGAACGGATTTGGGGTTAATGTGGCATATGGATGGAAACCGTGTGGGCATGTTTTTCGGAGATACCAGTGGAGAAGGTTTTGTCGTGAATAAAAATGGTGGCAATGGTTCCAACTGGCGTTCCAACGTACTGGCTTTTTCATCGGATACAGAGCTTACAGACGGTCTTAAAATAGATTCAATGCTGCTTGATGCCGATGGTAAGGCGCTTGAGGTATGTGCGGGCGGTAAGACGAATCCGGAGGTATACCAGACTTCCATCCCTACGAGTGCTATTCGGGCCGGTAAAACGGATTGTGTCCATATTATGAACATCTATGATTGGGGAGCGCCTCATGGACGCTGGCTTACCAATTTTTCTTCTGTCTATACTTCCAATGATGACGGTCGGACATGGGAGCGGCGTGAAGAGGTGACTTTTTCTCCCGACAGTCATTTCTCGCAAGTGGCTTATGCCAAATGTGACGGATGGATTTATATGCTCGGCACACAGGCCGGACGTGGTGATGCTGCGTATCTGGCGCGTTTCCTTGAGAAAGATCTTCTGGATATGAAGGCCTATGAATACTGGAACGGTGAAAGTAAAGAGTGGATACGTGGAAATGAGGCTGCTGCTACTCCGGTATTGAGAGGTCCCGTAGGAGAAGCGTCGCTGATATGGCACAAGAAGTTTAAGCGTTGGATTCTGACTTATAATTATGATCCGAATCATGACGAGAATCCTTTGACCAAAAGGCATGCCATTCTTTATTGTACATCGAAGGATCTCGTCCAGTGGAGCGAGCCGAAAGTATTGGCGGAAGCGGACAGATATCCAGCTTTGTATTGCGCTTACATACATCCGTTGAAAGACAATGATGACCAGCTTTGGTTCATCATGTCCATGTGGGGGCCATACAATGCTTTCCTGATGTGTGCCGATATGAAGCTGGAATAATAATCACTTGACTTGAATTGGATATGAAGCTTAGGAATTTATTTTTATTAATAGCTCTCTCGTTACCGGTTTGCTTGTCTGCACAGACAAGCAAACAAATCTATCTGCAACGAGCCGATTCTTTGCTTCAGCAGATACTTACTCTCTATAAAGTGGAGAAGTATGGCCTGCTGACGGAAACTTATCCAAGAAACCCGGAGCAGAGAATTACATATACGGCCAATACCGGCGCTGTTGTTAACCAGCAGGAGGTCTCTTTCTTGTGGCCTTATTCAGCCTTGGTATCCGGTTGTGTTTCTTTGTATAAGGTTTCCGGGCAAAAGAAGTACAGAAAACTGATGGACCGGCAGATAAAGCCGGGACTGGACCTTTATTGGGACTCTACCCGGATTCCCCATTGTTACCAGTCGTATCCGGCTTTTGCAGGTCATAATGATCGTTATTACGATGACAATGACTGGGTGGCCATTGATTTCTGTGATTACTATGAACGGACTGGTGACAAGGAGTATCTGGAAAAAGCCATCCAGCTGCATGACTATATTTATTCCGGATGGTCCGAAGAGTTGGGGGGAGGAATCTATTGGTGCGAACAGAAGAAAGAATCAAAAAACACTTGTTCGAATGCTCCGGCTACTGTTCTTTGTATGAAGCTGTTTAAGTTGACTAAGGATGCAAAATACCTTGAGCAAGCTAAGAAGACCTATCAATGGACCGTGACAATCTTTGTGACCCTTCTGACTTTGTATATTGGGACAACAAGAATTTGCAGGGAAAAGTGGATCCGGCCAAATATACTTATAACAGCGGGCAGATGATTCAGGCCGGTGTACTTCTCTATCAGGTAACTGGAGAGAAGCATTACTTGAAGGAAGCGCAGCAGACAGCCGAGGGTGCCTGCCGTTTCTTTCTGAAGGTACAGCCTATCGCAACAGGAGAGATGAAATTCTTCCCGGGAACTCCTTGGTTTAATGTAATCTTGTTCAGAGGTTTGAAGGCGCTATATCTGGTGGATAGGAATGAGGCGTACATAAAGACCATGATTGAGAATGCGGATTATGCCTGGAACTATACGCGTGATGAGAATGGCTTGTTTAGTAATGATTGGTCGGGAAACAGAAAAGAGCAGTTCAAGAGTCTACTGGAGAATGCCTGTATGATTGAGCTTTTCGCCGAGATCAGCGAATTGCAATGAATAAAACCTTTAAACACAATAAACAATAAATAAACAGAAAATGAAAAGACAGATTGCAGTATTGGTATCCGCCTTGCTAATGGGTGGCGGTACCTATGCTCAGAATGGTGCTCAGGCGCAAAGACCGAAAGCCTACATGGTGTCTGATGCACATTTGGACACACAGTGGAACTGGGATATCTAGACCACAATAAAGGATTATGTATGGAACACGATCAGTCAGAATTTGTTTCTGCTGAAGCAGTATCCGGAATACATCTTTAATTTTGAAGGTGCGGTCAAGTATGCCTGGATGAAGGAATATTATCCGGCGCAATACGAAGAGATGAAGAAATTCATAGAGAGCGGTCGTTGGCATATCAGTGGAGCCAGCTGGGATGCCACTGATACGCTGGTTCCTTCCATAGAGTCTGCGATTCGTAACATCATGCTCGGCCAGGATTATTACCGGAAGGAATTCGGTGTGGAGAGCACGGACATTTTCTTGCCAGACTGTTTCGGTTTTGGCTGGACACTTCCTGCCATTGCGTCCCATTGCGGACTGATCGGCTTCTCCTCCCAGAAGTTGCAGTGGCGCAACAAACCGTTCTACGGTAACGACAAATATCCTTTCACTGTCGGCTTATGGCAAGGTATAGACGGCTCTACCATCATGATGACCCATGGATATGATTATAACCAACGTTTTGAGGACGGGGACCTGTCGGAAAACAAGGACTTGTTGGAATTGACCGGCCACTCTCCGCTTCACATGGTCTACCGCTATTACGGTACGGGAGACATAGGCGGTTCACCTACATTGGAGTCTGTACGTGCCGTAGAGAAAGGCTTGCAAGGCAATGGTCCGTTGCAGATTGTCAGTGCCACGAGTGACCGGATATATAAAGACTTCCAGCCTTACGCAAGCCATCCGGAACTGCCCAAGTTCAACGGTGAACTGTTGATGGATGTTCACGGTACCGGATGTTATACTTCCCAGGCTGCCATGAAGCTGTACAACCGTCAGAATGAGCTTTTGGGGGATGCAGCGGAACGCTCTTCCGTTGTAGCCGAATGGCTGAACCAGGCTTCCTATCCCGGAGCTGCATTGACTGAGAACTGGCAGCGTTTCATTTTCCATCAGTTCCATGATGACCTTACGGGAACAAGTATACCGCGGGCTTATGAATTCTCATGGAATGACGAGTTGATTTCCCTCAAGCAGTTCTCCGGTATTCTTACTTCCTCCATTGACGCTGTGGCAAGAAAGATGGATACCAGGGTGAAAGGGATACCGGTGGTGCTTTACAATGCGCTTGGATTCCAGGTTTCCGATGTGGCAGAGGTAGAACTTGCCTTGCCAAAGAAACCGAAAGGGATTACCGTATATGATATGAATGGCCGGAAAGTGGCCGCCCAATTGCTGTCCTATGCTGACGGTAAAGCCAGACTCTTGATAGAGGCTATTGTGCCCGCTACCGGTTATGCGGTATATGATGTCCGTACTTCTGGTCCGTCGGCTGACACCCGGGTATCTGTGGATTCCAATGCATTGGAGAATTCCATTTATAAGATAACGCTGGATACAAAGGGTGATATCGTTTCGTTGTTTGACAAGAAGAACGGCAAGGAGCTGGTGAAACCCGGTAAATCCATTCGTCTGGCACTCTTCACGCAGAACAAGTCCTACATGTGGCCTGCTTGGGAGATCTTGAAGGAGACTATAGACCGGGAACCGGTTTCCATCACAGAGGATGTGAAGATGACACTGGTGGAGGATGGTGAGCTGCGCAAGTCACTCTGCATCGAGAAACGTTATGGAGAGTCACTCTTCAAGCAGTACATCCGTTTGTATGAGGGTAGCCGTGCCGACCGCATAGACTTTTACAATGAGGTGGACTGGCAGTTGTCCAATGCTTTATTGAAGGCCGAATTTCCTTTGAACATGGCAAATACGGAAGCCACCTACGATTTGGGACTTGGAAGTGTGAGGCGGGGCAACAATACGGAGACTGCCTACGAAGTCTATGCACAGTATTGGGCCGATTTGACTGACCGTAGTGGAAACTATGGCGTGTCTGTCTTGAATGACAGCAAATACGGCTGGGACAAGCCGGACGACAACACCCTCCGCCTGACCCTGCTGCATACCCCCGAAACAGACAAGGATTATGCTTACCAGAACCGCCAGGACTTCGGGCATCATTGCTTTACATACAGTCTGGTGGGTCATGCCGGTGGACTTGACAAGGCTGTCACCATAGAGAAGGCGGAGATATTGAACCAGAAGCTGAAAGCTTTCCGTACCGATAAACATAGGGGTACATTGGGTAAGGAGTTCTCTTTCGTCTCTTCCAATAACCGTAATGTCATTATCAAGCATTGAAGAAAGCCGAGAACTCGGATGAGTATGTAGTGCGTGTCTATGAGATAGGCGGTGAGAAGGTGCAGGATGCGGTACTTTCTTTTGCAGGCGAAATTGCCAGTGCCTACGAAGCGGATGGCACTGAAAAGAGTATCGGTTCGGCCGAATTCAGTGGAAACGGGCTGTCTGTAAGTATAAAGCCTTATTCTATAAAGACATTCAAGGTACGTTTGAAGTCATCGGGCGAGGACGCTTATCAATTGCAGTATGCCTCTTTACCGTTGTCCTATAACTGTAAATGTTCCTCATTCAACGAGTTCCGCGGTGAAGCTGATTTTGAGTCGGGTTATTCGTTTGCGGCAGAACTGTTGCCCGAATCCCTGACTGTAAACGGGATTCCTTTCCAGCTCGGCGAGAAAGATGCCGCCAACGGAATGACGTGCAATGGTGATACTATTGTTCTACCGGAAGGTAAAAAGTATAATAAACTGTATTTTCTGGCTGCCGCTACGGACGGGGACTATGCCGCCACTTTCCGGTGCGGAGGGAACAAGAGTGAGGTCATTGTACCTTCCTATACCGGATTTGTCGGACAGTGGGGACATTCGGGACATACCAAAGGTTATCTGAAGGATGCCGAAGTGGCTTATGTGGGAACTCACCGCCACTCTCCTACAGCCGATGAGGCCTATGAGTTTACCTAATATGTTCAAGTTCGGTGTCGATATTCCGGCAGGTGCTGCCAGCCTTATACTTCCGAAGAATGAAAAGGTTGTTCTTTTTGCTGCCACATTGGTGGAGGAAACTCTGAACCCCGTCCAGGTTGCCACTAGCTTGTTCCATACAGCCATCCGTGACAATGAGATGGAGTTGAACAGTGTGGAGGTGGAAAAAGAAAACCTGTTGAAGGGTGCGAAGATTATCGCCTATTCCGGCTATTTTAATGATAATGAGAAGCCCGAACGTATCGTTGACGGGGATGTCGATACCAAATGGTGTGAAGTGGGAAGTGTGTTGAATTATGTGGATTTTGATTTGGGTGAGGCGAAAACTGTGAGCGGTTGGAAACTGGTGAATGCAGGCCGTGAGGACAAAGGGTACATTACTTCCGCTTGCTTCCTGCAAGGCAGAAACAGCCAGACTGAAGAATGGAAGACACTTGACAATATAGATGGAAACCGGCAGAATGTCGTATCACGTATGATTGACACTCCGGCGCAGGTACGCTATGTACGCTTGATGATAACCCGTCCTATGCAGCATGCAGGAGGAAAGGTGTTACGCATCAATGAGATGGAGATTTACTAAAATAATCGGTTATGATGAAAAAACTAGTTTTTGTAATTCAGTTGATATTTCTCTATAGCGGTTTGGCTATGGCCGACCCGGTTATCTCTCTTAAGACATTGTTGCATGAGATGACAGACCGTTCCGTGCTGGCGCGTTGGCCCGAAAATGCCTATACGTGTAAGCAGTTCAGCAGCTACGACCGTAGTTCGCATAACATGACGGATAAGCGTGCCTGGTTTGGTAATTTCGACCAAGGACAGTTTATCCGCCAGGAAGAGAACGGAGGAGGACGGAATATGTGATGATGGATGCCGAAGGCCCCGGTGCCATAGTTCGTTTCTGGATGACTTTCTCCGGCATAAATCGGGGACAAGGGACTCTGCGTATCTACATAGACAATGAGGAAAAACCGGTAATTGAAGGCAATGTACGTGATATATTGAGCGGACAAGTCCTTTGTGGAGAACCTCTTTCAACTTCAGTACCCGATGAGGCTCCGATGGAAGAAAGAGGGCATAATTTATATTTGCCCATACCTTATGCCAAGCGGTGCAAGGTGACTATCGAATCGCCGGACTTGAAGATTACTCCGGAGGGGAAAATTGAGAGTAAGACCATTGTATACTATGCTATCAATTACCGCACTTATACTTCTCCGGTCAAGGTGATTTCTTTCTCGGCCAAAGAGTTGAAGAAGAATGCCCGGCTGATAGCTGCTGTCAATAAGAAGCTGTCGGAAGGAACACCTGGTATTGATACTCCGCTTGCGGGAAGAGAAAGTACGCTCAATCTGGCGGCTTCTCTGGCTCCGGGTGAAAGCCGTAGTTTTACGATTGACGGCTCTCGTGCCATTCGTCGTCTTTCGATGCGGATTGATGCCGATGACCGTCGCCAAGCACTTCGCTCTACGGTCTTGTCCATTGCCTTTGATGGGGAACTAACTGTCTGGGCTCCGGTCGGTGAGTTTTTTGGGGTAGGCTATTATCCCGTTGCAACTGGTACGTGGTATACGCGGGCCGTGCAGGATGATGTGATGAGTGCATGGTGGGTGATGCCTTTCGAGCGGAACTGTACGATTACCTTGACCAATTATGGGGAACAGCCGGTGGAGATATCCAAGGCTGCTGCAGTTAGTGGAAAGTGGCAGTGGGATGAGCGCTCCATGCACTTTGGTACCACATGGCAGCAGTTTACGCATATCCATGCCCGGGGCGATGAGTTTGCCCAGGACCTTACGTTTGCCGATCTTAAAGGTAGGGGCGTGTATGTGGGAGATGCGGTTACTGTCTATAACCCCAACTTGGGTTGGTGGGGAGAAGGAGATGAAAAGGTGTATGTGGACGGTGAAACCTTTCCGTCACACTTTGGAACGGGTACAGAAGATTATTATGGCTATGCCTGGGGGCGCTATGAACCGTGGATAAACCATCCTTTTGTTGCCCAACCCATAGGAGATGGTTGTTATGCTCACATAGGTTTGGCGCAGAATACCCGTGTTCGTAGTTTGGATGCGATTCCGTTTACCCGGAGCCTGCGCTTTGACATGGAGTTATTCGATTGGTCGAATATACACCTTAATTATGCTCCGATAACCTTCTGGTATATGCTTCCCGGAGGCGAAATACAGCCAAAACCCTTTGTGAGCGATGTACGCGAACGGGTTGCCAACCAACCGTCAGATATTTTCGGTTCAGGGATGAGTCTGGTTGTGGAGGCGAAGTCATGCAGCCTCGTCCGGGGCATATGGGTTCCGTTGAATTGCAGACCAACTTCCACCCCTTGTGGAGTGAGGGTATGCAGCTCTACTGGAAAGAGTTTAAACCGGGAGATAAGCTGTCATTAGTTTTTGACAGTGAAGTGGAAGGAACTTATTATGCGAAAATACAGTTCACTGTGGCGCCTGATTATGGTACATTTGCCCTTCGTGTAAATGATAAGGTGATTACTCCGGAAGTCAGTCTGACCAATGGAGAAGTGTCTCTGCTTTTGGTGAATCTTGGGCGGGTCAATTTGAAAAAAGGAAAGAATGAGTTGCAGATTGAGTCGATTGCACTGGCTCCGGGACATGATACCGGTTTCTTTGGGATTGATAAGTTGACTCTTCGCAAATAATTCTGTAGACGTCTCTATCGCAGGGATTGTACTTGTATGGATAGCTTTGGATAAATAAAAGTCCAAGGCTATCTTTTTTGTATCAGTTCTTTTTCTATGATAAAATGCTATCTTTGTCCTCAAAATAATAGGTAAGATGAAACTTCGTTCACTCTATATCCTTTCTATTGTAGGGCTGCTACTGGTAATTGTGGTGCAGATTGGTGGTATGATGTATGCTTACGACAATACCAAGAAAGAGGCGGAACGCGCACTGAACGAATGTTTTCGTCTGGCTTTTATCGAAACGGTGGACAACGAGATTAATAATTTACCGTTTCCTGACATGACTATCCCTTTTTACTCGTATCTATCCAAAGACAGTATCAGGTCTTTCGAAGATGAGATGTTTTTAAACTATCAGCAGGCAGCTTCCTTTCTCGAAGATGTATATCATGTCGCCATTCCATTAGATGTGATGGCGAGGTTGGTAGAGAAGAAACTGAAATGGAAAAATATAGACCGGACTGTAAATATCCGTCCTGCGACGGACAGAAGCAAGCGTTCGGTATATGTACGGTTCAAGTCTGTTCTTTCGGAAAAAGCCTGGTTGAATGAGAAGAAAGGAGAGGCCATTGAAGCTGTCATGTTTTCTCCTTTTATACCGCTTGTCAAGGATATAGTCTTTTTGTTCCTTCCTACGCTTCTCTTGGTTGTTTTTCTGGTGTACAGTTGGGCCAGGCAAATGGATTCCATACTTAAACAAGGTAATGATATTGAGAAGCAGCGGTCTGCTTTTTATGTGCTGGCAGAGAAGATGAGGTTGCCGATAGGTGAGGTACGTAGTCAGATATCGGAGAGCCGGTGGGCAGATATAGAAGCCTCGGGGCAACATTTGCTGGACATGACAGAACATACGCTTACGGGAGCTAAGCAAAGCGAACGGCAGCGGCAGGTGCGCAAGCAATATTCTTTTAAAGTCTTTTCGATTGTCGGGTTGATTGCCGGCTGTCTGCTGATGGTAGTCTGGTTTGTCTATCTGTACCGTGCTTCTTTCAAAGAAACTGCCTATCAGGTAAATGATTGTTTTGAAGCAGCTTTTTATGACGAGGTCTTGAAACGCCGCCTTTCTTTGCTCTACGAACAGACTGATAGGGATGGAAAGGATGAATGGGAAGAGAGTGTTGAATCGCCTTTTGCAAAGGAGCAAAGGGAATTTCTGGAGAAAGAGCAGTCGAAGTATAAGGTGAACCGCTTTGGAGTGGTACATATGTACAATCCGGTCGATTTGAATTATCGACTACGCTCTGCTTTGATTATGCAGCGCAGCATCAATGAAAGCGGAATGGAACTTCCTCTCTCCGTGCAGTACCTCGATTCTGCTTTTGCTTCCAGGTTGGAAGCCTTGGGAATGACCTATAAGAGTGGTATCCGCCAGTACTACGCTCCCTCCGATAGTACAGTGGTGGAAGCAGGATATGCCTCGGCAAAATATCAGGATATTTCTTCCCGGTTTATACCGTTGAAGGAGGACAGCATCCTTTGTATACAAGGTGTGGTGAAGAATCCGTATCGCTACGTCATAAGTTCCGTATGGTATCTGTTTCTGCCTCTTTGGGTGATGTTTTTGGTGGTGTTGGACTGTATTCTCGGCCAGGTGAAAGTTTTGCGTACACAGCGGCATTTGGAGCAATTCCAGAAGGATTTTACTTATGCTATGATACACGACATGAAGTCTCCTCTGAGTTCCATCCTGATGGGAGCTCATATTCTGAATAGCGGCAAATTGTCCGGTAAGCCCGGAAAAGAAGAGAAATACCGGCAGGCGATGATGGAAGAGTGTGAGCATCTGCTTACCCTTTCCAATCGTGTACTGGTACTTACCAAGCTGGATGAGGGACATTTGGAACTCCATCAGGAAGAGGTGCCTTTGCGGCCTTTACTTGATGATATGATTGCCAAAATTTCTCTGAAAACCAGCAAAAGGGTAGAATTTACGACCGTTTATCATCGTTGTGAAATGGTGTATGCCGATGCCTTCTGTTTGCGTGAAGTGTTGGGCAATCTGCTGGACAATGCCATTAAATATTCCCATGAAGAGGTAAAGATAGATATTATTTGCGAATCGGAGAAAGGCTTCTGCAAGATAAAGGTGTGTGACAACGGATTGGGTATTCCCTTAAAAGACCAGTCTCTTATCTTCAACCGTTTTGAACGTTCTGCAGCAGTCGGGCGAAGTGGAAGGGGCGGTGCTGCAGGTTTTGGTCTGGGCCTGAATTATGTACAGCAGGTGATGCTGGCACATGGCGGCAGGGTAGAAGTGGAAAGTGAAGAGGGGTGCTTCAGTGAATTTACACTCTACTTTCCTATTGAGACTGTATAAATTTACCACACGTGGAGATTCAATCCTTCTGATTTGTCAGTAATATAGGAGTCTCCGCCGAATGAGCGTAATTGCCAGAGGATGTAAAGGTCGTCGAAACTCATGACAGCCAGTAATATTCCAAATCGTGTGACATCATAATTGCCACTTGTCATACCATATATAAGGGGCAATATACCCAGTAGCAGGAAGGGCAGCAGGCATGTGGTGCGATATTGCCACATGCGTATCGGCGAAAACAATCTGAACAACAGTTTATGTAGGAATAGATTTACCAGGACAGCTGCCAATATACACATGAAGAATCTGACCAGCGATAGATGGCTGGTTGTTTCTCCATGTATCGACTGAAACAGAATCAGCATTGGTACTGCAAATACTATGGCAGCTATGATGCCGTATTTATTAATCCTCTTGCCCGAAACTACTATCTCTGTCCCTTTTCGGCTTTTTGTTATTGAAATATCTGCTTTCATAGTGTGGATTTTTTGTATTGATGTTGCAAAGGTAGAGTGGGGCACATGCTTCATAAGTTATCGCTACGTTAATATTAGGTTAAGAGGCGTTGTTTTCCTCGTTTATTTTATAGCAATATGACTGTTGCATTCATTCTTTTCCTTATTTTTGCAATATATAATAAACGCATTATGATAAAGTTATTGTTGGTAGAAGACGATGCAAGCTTGAGATATATAGTTCAGGGAGGGTTGGAAGATATGATAGGCGGTTATGAAGTGATTACTGCCGCCAATGGCGAGGAGGGCTTGAAACAGTGGAAAGAACAACATCCTGATGTGATAGTATCTGATATAGAAATGCCCGTTATGAACGGTTACGAGATGGTGAAGCGTATCCGCGAGACAGATGGGGAAACTCCGATTCTGTTCTCCTCTGCCCTGATATCTCCTAAAGATGTGGTAAAAGGTTATGAAATCGGTGCCAATAACTATATAAAGAAACCGTTCATTCCCGAAGAACTGGATGCACATGTCCACGCCTTATTGAAGCTTTCCAAAGGCAAAAAATCGAAAGACACGAGTCAATGCTACAAGATAGGCAAGGAATATGTGTTGGATGCCACACATGCCACTTTGAAACATGCTTCGGGTGTAAACAAGACTTTGACTGTGCGCGAGACAGGTTTGTTGCAGATGCTTTGTGAGAAGCGGGGAGACGTTATCCGCCGGGAAGCTATCTTGGATAAATTCTGGAATACGGAAGATGATTACTTTGCTTCCCGCAGCCTGGATGTATTTGTGACGAGACTTCGGAAATTTCTTTCGGAAGACGAGTCGGTAACCATTAAAACAGTGAAAGGAGTAGGATTGATACTGATAGAAAATTAATAATGTATCCTTCTATATTGCAATAATTTAGCAGTACATGTACTGTTCTTCTGGTTTATTTTCGTTATTTTTGTATAGCAGTATTATATGAATATAAAGAAGGAGGGTATATGCGTATAAAACGGAAAGTCAGTATCTCTTGTCTTGGTGGTCGTTTGGGAATCTGCCTGCTGTTGGCTTTTGTGCCGCAATTGCTTTTTGCGCAGGAAGACAGTGTACGTTTCATTCGTGACAGTATACAGATACAGCCGGAATTCAATGAATCTCTATTCTCTCCTTTTGAGCTTCCTTCTGAAAACTCTGCCCCTTCTTCCATGTTTCATCCGGAGCACTCCTATTCCCTGCCCGATTTTTCACTGAAAGAGTCTCTTCGTCTGCCTTATCAGACCAATCCTTCCCTGCTATTTCGGGGAGATTACAGTACAAGCGGTGTATTAAGACAGTTTCCTCACGGTATGTTATTCGGTTCCGGTGGGCAGACCAGCGTATCGGGTATCGGACGTTTCAACAATGCTTCCCTGGGATATCAGCATGCCTTTAACCAAAGGCTGACGCTCCAGCTTGGCGTAGATGCATGAAGATAAATATGATTCATTCCACCGGGCAGGCTTTCAATACTTCGGGAGCTTTGCGGTATCAGGCTTCGGACCGTGTAGCTTTTAAGGTTTTCGGTTCGTATGCCATAGGAAATACTTACGGGATGGATACCCACCGCTACGGTGCCACCATGTCTCTGGATATGTCCGAACGTTTTGGTATGGAAGTTGGAGTACAACGTTATTACGATGCTTATCGCGGTCGTTGGGAGACGGTTCCCGTTGTGATTCCCTATTATAATTTCGACAAGTTTAAATTAAGTCTGGATGTAGGTGGAATCTTGTATGAGATTCTGCGTAACACCGTCTTTGATAATAGAGGGGGCAGTGGCGGAGCGACTATTGCCCCACCACGTTTTCAGATGCCGCCATTGAGATAAGATAAGTATAAATCAGCTTTTTGTAGGGACAATCATCAAACAGTTTACTACTGTTACATAATATTATTGCTAATGTAGAAATACTTTCATGATATTTCGTTTATTTTTTGTTTTGCTGTTCGTTTTTGTGCGGACAGTTGTCCGAAAATGGACATTACTATAAAATAGTTATTCTTTGATAATCAGTGATTTAATTCTTTGGCACGCAGATTGACTATATATAGGCGAAGGCGGTTACGAAACAACAACCTCCTCAGAGAAAGAAGTAATAACAATAAAAAATAACGATTATGAAAGCAACAGTATTTTCAAAAGCAGTGGTAATGATGGCAGTGGTAATGGCAAGTGTAATGAACTTTTCTGCAAGTGCGGCAACTCCTGCCGATTATGTGAAAAACGAGGAGATGACCGGCGAACTGATGACCGCCAAGACTATCTTCCGCAATGAGGACGGACACCTTTTCCGTCACCTCCGCTACACTTACACTTATGACAGTGAGAACCGTGTGACGAGCAAGGAAGCTTTCAAGTGGGATAGCGTAAAGGAAGCCTGGGTGCCTTATTTCAAGCTGGATGTTGAATACACTGACAGTGAAGTTGAGTTGAACTATGCCCGTTGGAACAGTAGAACTAATGGTTACGACAGCTATACGCAAACTACCGTTTACGAACTGAATGACAGCAATGCGGCTTTGATGTTGGCAAGTACCAAATAAAGGATAATATATCAAATACAAAAGAGCCAAGTATCGTGAGGTGACACACCTTTGATACTTGGCTCTTTTTCGTTGAGGAAATGTATTATTGTTTCTCTGTTATCAGTCCGACAGCATAATTCAGCACTGTATCTTCATCCTTCATGAAATCTGCTACGGTTTGGGATACTTGATGATGGGGCGGTATGCCTATACCTTCCATGGGGAAACCTTTAGAAGAGACGTCCGGCTGGCGGGTAGGGATACGGAAATAGGTCCGCTGTTTGGTACAGAAAGGACGGGGGCCATTGCCGGTATCCCCTCCGGTAGCTTCGCCGATGAGGGTGACATTTCCGCTTTCCTTCATGTCGAGTGTGAAGCTCTCGGCAGCAGAGAGCGTATATGTGTCGGTCAGCAGATAGATTTTACCCTTATAGCGTCGGCTTCGGGCTGCATGAAGTAGTTCTTGCTGACGCAGTGTGGTTGTGTTTCGCGGATGAAGTACTTGCAGATGTTTACTCCATTCATGCTGTTTCCTCCTCCGTTTCTACGTACGTCTATAATGAGGTATGGTAAATCCTTGACTTTGGGATAGACCGCCTTGAAATCTTCCATGACGGGGTTCATCATGGTTTTGATGGTAAGGTAACCAATGCTGTCTTGTAATATCCTGCTCTCCACAGTTTGTTCTTCGTTATCCGGAAAATAGTCCCTTTGTTTCAAGGGAAGGGTGACGGTCAGAGTATCGCCCCCTCTCAGCAGTGTATAGTTTCTTAGGGTGTCTGCATAACTACGGAACGCATCATAGGCTGTACGGAGCCGTCTGTGGGGGACGGTAGATGCTTCGGTATATTTTTCGTTCTGTTCAATCCATTGTTTATAGGGGAGTCCGTTGATAGCTATAATTCGGTCTTTGTCCTGGAAGCCGTATTCTGTCAGATAGTCACTGGGTTTGTCAACGAACAAGGAATCCTCTATAAAGGCTACGCGCTGATTGGCTGTGTACCTCTTGTAGCAGGTAATGGCGTGGGCGCATTGTAAGGCAGAGATGTATTCCTGCACTATCAGTCCGTAGTCTGTGGTGGTCTGCGCCTGGCGAACGCGGGCGTCACAAGCTTGATACAATGAATCCATATTCAGATGCTTGGCTTGGTATAATGAATAATTCTCCATGACAATCTGGTGTATTTCTTTGAAATCTTCTTCAAACTGCGAGGGGGGTAACGGTAGTTCCGCGATGTAGAAGTTTTCTACATCAATCTGCTTGTCATTATAGAAATAGTTGGCATAAACATACAAACCACACCAAATGGTTGCCAGTACAGCCATTACGATGACTATTACTTTTGAAATTTTTTTCAGAATCTTCATGTTTTATAGAGTTTAGTCGATATTTGCTTTTTCGGTAAAAATAGTAATAATTTTTGTTAATCTTATTTTTCTAACTCCTTATTTGCCAATAATGGTAACATGGAGGTAACTAACTGAGCTTCAAGTGCCTTCTTGTACGATGTCTGGTAGTTGGCTAACTTTGCAGCCGTAAATCAAAACATACTAAGGAGAAGTGATTATGAAGAACTATCAAAAAGTAAATGTGCCCGCAGGCGAGGCACGTGTCGAGTTGCACGATTCATTGAATCTGACTGGTGCAGAAGTATCTATCAGCAATTTGCCGGCTGGTGCAGGAGTACCTTTTGTGCATTCGCACAAGCAAAATGAAGAAATTTATGCCGTCCTCTCCGGACGCGGCACCATGGTGGTTGACGGAGAAACCGTAGAACTGCAGGCGGGTGACTGGCTTCGCGTGGCTCCGGCAGGAGAACGCCAATTGTCGGCTGCGGCAGACAGCGCCATCAGTGTGATTTGTATTCAGGTGAAAGCCGGCTCTCTGGAAGGCTTTACGATGACGGACGGTGTGGTGAAGTAAGAGGAAGTCACACAAGTAAAATTAAGGTGATAGGGGATGGTCTGTGGTGCAGGCTATTCCCTATTGTCATATGATGTGCAGTGATTTATTGACTGCGATTTGTTTTAAGTCAAAATAATCATATATTTTGTACTATACCTAAGAAAACAGACTATGTCAACTGATGCAATAAAACAGAAATTATGATTAAATTGAAGAAAGAGCATTGTTTCTGTCACATAACGAGGACCCAATCAAAGAGCTTAAAACTAAGAATTGAAAACATAATATCATGCCCCAGCATAATGCCATCAAGCTTTTCGAAGCGAAGAAAGTCCGAACCGTTTGGGACGACATAGAAGAAAGATGGTACTTCTCAATAGTAGATGTGGTGACAGTCTGCTGTATGCCTATCCAGTTACGTCTCCGATAGATTGGAAAAGGAAAGATATAAGAGGAAACGTGTTTTCATTTTGTTCTTGTTTTGGGCGCAAAAGTAATAAATATCTCCGTTAACCTAACATTAACGTAACGATAACCTAAAAGCTTTTTACCACCTCCTATCTTTGCAATGTCGAAAGGGAACAACTCCCCCAAAGACAAGAACTTGAAACAAAATGTATAACTTAAAAAATAGAACCATTATGAAGACTTTAGTAATTTCAGCAATCATCGCAATGACCTCTTTAGTAAACGTAGTAAGCGCAGCAGCCGTTAACCGTACAGACAACTTTGCCTATAATACCGAAACCAACGACGGCCGTGTGGAAACACAAACCGTATTCAAAGTGGAGAATCAGAAATTCCTGCACCGCCACCTGAAGTACAATTACATTTACGACAACTCCGGTCGCATCTCCCAAAAAGAAGTGCTGAAATGGAACGAATCCACGCAAAGCTTTGAGAAGCACCACAGTCTTAACTTCTTCTATACGGACGACGTCACTGTGGAATACGCCCTCTGGAACGAGCAAAGCAATGCCTACACCGACATCAAGCAGAAAGCCGTCTATCGGCAGACCGACAGCAGTGTCTTGCGCTACCTCAGTTACGAATGGGACGAAAAGAACAATGACTGGAGCTTGACAGCAGACCATCACATGACGGATGAATCTGTGCAGCTATTGGCAGAGAAATAAGAAAACACGATTTCTATTCTATTTATTTTAAAAACCAAGACATTATGGCAATATTATTTCGCAAACACGAACGTTTAAGTAATTTGGCACAGAATTCTGTAAAAAGGTATATCCTACAATTATATATAAATACAGCAATCCGGCAAGACTGAAAGAAGTGGCAAAGGAAATCAGCACCATGTCCAGTGGGAGTGAGGGTAATTCCTATAGTGTGCTGAAAGTTATCTGAAGAAATCACTGTTGGCAGGTCGTATCGTGACTGAGTAAATTCTGAAAATATAGAGACTATGGGCCTCCTTTCTACACTGTGTGCGGGAGGGAGGCCTTCTTCTCTTCCAAAAATAACGGATTGCCTTTCTTGAACAAACAATTATAAATATCTTTGGAGCATTATTCACTCATTAAACTAACAGAAAACACCATGAAAGTCACAAACAAATCAACAGTGAGAGTAGGCGCGGCAGGAGTCGCAGTCATTGGAATTATAGTATTGTTCTTGGTCATGTTTGCCGTGGAGCGTATTGATTCGGGACAGACGGGCATCATCGTCAATCTGGCCGGTAGTGAGCGTGGAGTAGATGATGCCAAGGTGGAGACCGGATGGGTGGTTTACAACCGTTTTGCCAAGCAGCTATTCGAATATCCTGCATTTGCGCAGATTGTAGACTACGAACCTTTCGACATTCAGGACAAGAAGGGAACCATCTTCAAGACAGACCCTACTATAGAATACTTCATTGAGCGGGAGGATGCCAAAGTAGTTTTTCTACGCTATCGCAAGACTACCGAAGAATTGGAACAGAGTGTTATCCTGACGGAAGTGAAGAACGCTTATAAGGACGTGGCAGGACTCTATGAGACGGATTCGCTCATCAACAACCGTCCGGCTTTCGAGAAGGAGGTGGAGGCATTACTGAAGGAGCGTCTCAGTACCCGTGGCTTTACGTTTACCAACATACAGTCGTCCGTGAAACCCAACGATGTGCTGCAAGCTGCCATTGACGAAAAGAATACTGCTGTGCAGAATGCCTTGAAGGTGGAGAATGAAAAGAAAGCCGCTATAGCCGAGGCGGAAAAGGTAGTAGCTGCCGCCAAGGGTAAGGCAGATGCCAACCGTATCCTTCAACAAAGCATCACGCCGGAATTGATTCAACTAAAGGCTGTGGAGAAATGGGACGGGAAATTGCCGTTGTCTACCGGTGGAAATACGTTGCCATTCCTGAAGTTGCAATGACAATCTCTATGAGACCCCATTGGCAACTTGATTCTTTTGGGGAGGTACTGATTGTGTGCGCGGATAATCACAAATAAATCAAGCGGTAAGCCATCTATCTCTCTATTTGCTAAGATTTATTCGTCCGATACTTGTTGAATTATCGTCCGACAGCCGTTGAATTATCCGTCCGACAATTGTCGGACGATAATTCAACGGCTGTCGGACGAATAAGTTTTAGTAAGCAAGAATTTAAAATGCAGTATTGCAGGAATTGTTGCTTAAATAGGGAATGTAGTAAATGGGAGACAACTGTTGCTCATCCTTGTTGGGATCGCATGAACAAGGTTTTCAAGAAGATAAAGGCGTTTCGCCGAGTGAATATGTACTTTTGTAAGGGAAAAGGGGAAAGATACGAAAGGTATGGGCATAAAAAAAGGAGTACCGCTGTACTCCAACCTTTGTTAACCTTAAATCTAATACTATGAAAAACACATTGCAAAGGTACGAACCTTTTGCTTATCTCCAAATAAAGCAAATAAAAAAGACTGTTTTATAACATGTTTTAGGAAAATGCGTCTCTTTGTTAAGGCTTGCTAAGGTTTTGAAGCCTCTCCGTGGCTGTTTTCTAAAAAAGAATTATCTTTGTCACATTAAGTTTTGGGTCTTACTTGACGATTTCCTGCTCTCTTGGCTCAAAGCTTTGGAAATTAAAAATTAAAGACTTGTATGCACGAAGATATTGTCCTTACCCCGATGATGAAGCAGTTCCTCGACTTGAAGGCAAAGCATCCCGATGCTGTCATGCTGTTTCGTTGTGGTGACTTCTATGAAACCTATTCCACCGATGCCGTCGTCGCGTCCGAAATCCTCGGTATTACCTTGACCAAACGTGCCAATGGCAAGGGGAAAACCATCGAAATGGCGGGTTTCCCGCATCATGCGCTCGACACCTATCTGCCCAAGCTGATACGTGCCGGCAAGCGTGTGGCCATCTGCGACCAGTTGGAGGACCCGAAGCTGACGAAGAAACTGGTGAAGCGCGGCATCACGGAGCTGGTGACGCCGGGAGTTTCCATCAACGACAATGTGCTGAACTACCGGGAGAACAACTTCCTGGCTGCCGTGCATTTCGGTAAGGGTGCCTGCGGTGTGGCTTTCCTGGACATATCTACGGGCGAATTTCTGACGGCGGAAGGACCTTTCGACTATGTGGACAAGCTGCTGAACAACTTTGCCCCCAAAGAGGTGCTTTTCGAGCGTGGCAAGCGGCTGATGTTCGAAGGAAACTTCGGCAGCAAGTTCTTCACCTTCGAGTTGGACGACTGGGTGTTTACCGAGACATCTGCTCGCGAAAAGCTGCTGAAGCATTTCGAGGTGAAGAACTTGAAAGGCTTCGGTGTGGAGCATCTCAAGAACGGTATCATCGCTTCGGGAGCCATCCTGCAATACCTCATCATGACGCAGCATACGCAGATAGGGCATGTCACTTCGCTGGCACGCATCGAGGAGAATAAGTATGTCCGCCTGGATAAGTTCACGGTGCGCAGCTGGAGTTGATGGGGTCGATGAACGACGGTGGCAGTAGTCTGCTGAATGTGATAGACAAGACCATCAGCCCGATGGGTGCCCGCCTGCTGAAACGCTGGCTGGTATTCCCGTTGAAGGACGTGCAGCCGATTAACGAGCGGCTGAATGTGGTGGAATACTTTTTCCGCCAGCCCGATTTCAAAGAGTTGATAGAAGAGCAGTTGCATTTGATTGGCGACTTGGAACGCATCATCTCCAAAGTGGCGGTAGGGCGTGTCTCTCCGCGTGAGGTGGTGGCGTTGAAGGTGGCTTTGCAGGCGATAGAACCCATCAAGGCAGCTTGCATGGATGCCGATAATGCCAGCTTGAATCATATAGGCGAGCAGTTGAATATCTGCCAGTCTATCCGCGACCGTATTGACCGGGAGATAGACAATGACCCGCCGTTATTGATTAATAAGGGAGGTGTCATCAAATCCGGTGTCAGTGCCGAGCTGGACGAGTTGCGCCGGATTGCCTACTCCGGCAAGGATTATCTGTTGCAGATACAGCAGCGCGAGAGCGAACTGACAGAGATTCCCAGTTTGAAGATAGGCTACAACAATGTTTTCGGCTACTACATCGAGGTGCGCAACACGCATAAGGACAAGGTGCCGGCAGAGTGGATACGCAAGCAGACCCTTGCCAATGCCGAGCGCTATATTACCCAGGAATTGAAGGAATACGAGGAGAAGATTCTCGCGCGGAGGACAAGATACTGGTACTGGAAACACAACTCTATGCAGAGCTGGTACAATCTTTGAGCGAGTTCATTCCTGCCATTCAAATCAATGCGAACCAGATAGCACGGTTGGACTGCCTGCTCTCCTTTGCCACAGCGGCGCGCGAGAACAACTATATACGCCCCGTCATTGCCGACGACGATGTGCTGGAAATCCATCAGGGACGGCATCCGGTCATTGAGAAGCAGCTCCCCATCGGCGAGAAGTATATTGCCAACGATGTGATGCTGGACAGCCAGACGCAGCAGATTATCATCATTACGGGTCCCAACATGGCGGGTAAGTCCGCTTTGCTGAGGCAGACGGCGCTGATTACGCTACTGGCTCAAATCGGCAGTTTCGTGCCTGCGGAGAGTGCCCATATCGGTTTGGTGGATAAGATATTCACCCGTGTGGGTGCCAGCGATAATATTTCCGTGGGCGAGTCTACCTTTATGGTGGAGATGAACGAGGCGGCGGATATCTTGAACAACCTTTCTCCCCGCAGCCTGGTGCTGTTCGACGAGCTGGGACGTGTACTTCTACGTACGACGGTATTTCCATCGCCTGGGCGATTGTGGAGCATATCCATGAGCATCCAAAGGCGAAGGCACGCACCTTGTTTGCCACGCACTACCATGAGTTGAACGAGATGGAGAAAAGCTTCAAGCGTATTAAGAACTACAACGTTTCGGTGAAGGAGATAGATAACAAAGTCATCTTCCTGCGCAAATTGGAGCGCGGTGGCAGCGAACACTCCTTCGGTATTCATGTAGCCAAAATGGCGGGTATGCCCAAAAGCATCGTGAAGCGTGCCAATGACATTCTGAAACAACTGGAAACAGACAACCGCCAGCAGGGGATTTCCAGCAAACCGATGGTGGAAGTGGGAGAGACACGCGGTGGTATGCAGCTCAGCTTCTTTCAGCTCGACGACCCGGTGCTGTGCCAGATACGCGATGAGATACTGAATCTGGATGTGAATAACTTGACGCCGCTGGAGGCGCTGAACAAGCTGAATGATATTAAGCGGATAGTGAAGGGAAAGTGATTTTTACTTATAGGAGAAAACGTGGAATTTCAGGACTTGTACAAGTTTTTGCACAAGCCTTGAAACTCCATGGTTAATAGTTTTTTCTCTAAGATTATTCTTCCAGGATTATTTCCAGTTCTGCTACGGCAGCCTTCTGACCTTTGTCATGCGCCGATAATCCCGATAGTTTCACATAGCGTGCCCGGCAGGGCGCGAATTCTACGGTTTGCGTTGCTTTGCCCGTGGCGAAAGTGCCGGAAGCAATCGGTTTGCCCCAATTCTGTCCGTCCTTGCTTGTATATACTTCGTAGGAAGCTATCCGTCCTTCTTCGCTGTCTTGCCGCGGAGTGTAGCGGATGCCTTTTACTGTGGCTTCTTGGGATAGGGCAAGATGCACCTCATGGGGGTAGGGGGCTATGTAGAACTGGTTGTGTACCGTGTGCCAATAGCTGTTTATGTTACCGTCTGCCGCCAGCTTCATGCTGTTGTCCGCATCGCTGTCTGCGGAGACCACTGTCTGTCTCTGGGATGCTCCGCTGATGTTTTTCAGGATGCTTACGTCCAGTTCGGCTGCCGAAGCCCACTTCCTGCCGTGCATTTCGGACAAGGGGATGAATTTGAAGTAACGGGCGGTGACGGGTGTTTCCAATGTTATGGTTTGGGCGGACGTCAGATTGGAGAATGTGCCTTTGACGGTGCCTTCCCAATTCTTTCCGTCTTTGCTGAAGCTTAGCTCGTAGTCTTTGACGTGGCCGTTGTCATTGGAATGTCGCGCCGTGTAGATGAACTTGTCCACTACCAGCAGGGAAGCCATGTCTACCACAATGCTGTGAGGGAACTCCGGAACGGGTTCGTGCCAGCGGGTGTGCCAATGTGTGGAAGGGTCTCCGTCGATGGCGTTTTGCGCCTCTTCTCCTTGGCTGTCGCTGCTGGAGAAGACTATCTTCCATGCCGAGTGGTCTACGAATATGGGTAGTTCCACAGTGGTGACAAGGCTCTTGCCCAACTTTTCGGAAACAGCGTATGTCTGTACCTTTCCACCGTCGATGAACTCGAACGGTGCCGTGTATTCCCGGTATCCGTTGCCGTCAAGGCTGTAGAAGATGGTGGCTTCCGGAGTTCCGGTACTCATTTGCAGATAGCCGTTGTTGTCGCGCTCTGCCATTACGGGCATGCAGGCAGGCATCTGTACACGCGCTTTCCTGGTAAGCTCGCTTTGCGTGTAGCTTCTTTCCAGAGGCATCATGATGAAGCCGAATGCTACGGGAGCTGCTTGCAGTTCGTATTTCTTCATCGGGCCAGGGCCGCAGCTTGCGTTGCCCAGGGGACGGTTGTGGGCATCGAGGCAAAGAACTGTCTCCTTGCGCATCGGGATGTCGTATTTGTGAATCAGTTTTTGCAGATGGTCGGGGTCTGCCATGTCTTGCGCTCTGACATGCAGGGCGGAAGCCGCCATTTGGCCGCCTGCCACGAACACGAAGCCCATACCGTCGGCGTTGGTGATGGAAATCCAGCGCACCTCTTCGTGGTTGCCCATCTCCTGAGGCTTTACATAGTCCACCCATTGGTCCGATACTGTGCTTTCGTATACGCCTATTGGAGTGGCGTCCTTGCGGTCTGTGTAGTTTTCCCATGGGCCACGTCCATACCAGCGCATACGCTCGAAGCCTTCGGGCAGTTCCATCCGATAGCCCACGCGCGGAATGATTTCGCCGTCGGATACCGGCATGATGACGCTGTTCACCATGATGGAACCGTCGGCATTTACGGTGTATTCCATTTCTGTGCGATACTCAAAGCCGAGTTTGCCTTTGTGGCAGTTCCGGATGTGCAGGGTTATTCTGTCCTCCTCTTGGCGGGTTTCCCATTTGCCGGTTTCCGTTTGCAGTTGGTAAAGGCCTTTGCGTTGCCAATCGCCGCTCACTTGTTTATCGTTGTCGGTGGGAGCACGGAAGAGGTTCAGTTCGAGTCCTTTGCTCATCAGGGGGACGTTGTTCAGTGTATACGCCGACAAAGTTCCTTCTTTCTTGGAGAAGACGGCTTCGAAACGCTCGCCTTTCACCACCAATGCGTCGGCAGTTTCGTTTAGATTGATGTTTCCTTTTTCGGGTACGAATATAGGTTTCTCGCTGCTTGATAGCTTGAATTGTTCGGTGGCTACCTCGTAGTCGGCTTTTGCCCATTCGGTATCTCTTTTTTGGCAGAAACTGAAATTGATAAAGTATTCTGCTCCGGGTACCTTCGTTGCGGGTATGTCTGGCAGGGTGATGACTTTGCTTGCCTGTGCTTCCAGCTTCAAATCTTCCAGATTGCCTGAGCAGACGGTCCTTCCATCTTCCGTTATTTCGTATCTCCCGTAGAGGTCTTCCATATTGGCATGGAATCGCTTGTTGCTGATTCTATATTTGCCATTCCCTAATGCTTCTATGCGGATGTTGATGTATCTTCTTCATTTCATAGGATTTGGCAGATAATGTACGGTCGGAGAAGATGACGCCGTTGGTACAGAAGTTACCGTCGTTGGGCTTGTCACCAAAGTCACCGCCTACGGCCATGTAGAAGCCTTTGCCGTCGGGAGTGGGCATACGCAGGCTTTGGTCCACCCAATCCCAAATGAAACCTCCGATGAGTGCCGGATAGCGTTCGTAGGTTTCCCAGTATTCCTTGAAGTTTCCTATGGAATTTCCCATGGCATGGGCATACTCGCATACTACGTGAGGTTTCACGATCTCGCCCTTTTGTATTTTCTCCAATCGTTCACGGCCTACGTTTTCCAGCCAGTCCACACTTGTACATGCAACTGGTCACGTCGCAGAAGGAACTGTTTCCCTCGTAGTGGGTGGGGCGGGTAGTATCCAAACGTTTGATGGCCTTTTCAGCAGTGGAGAAGTTGTTTCCGTTTCCCGATTCGTTGCCCATGGACCACATTACGATGGAAGCGTGGTTACGGAAACGTTTCACTTGGTTCTCGTTGCGCTCGGTGAATGATTTTTCCCACTGTGGCTCGTGTGAGAGACGCATTTCGCCGTGGCACTCTACATTGCTTCTGCCAATACATAGATGCCATAGCGGTCGCATAGGTCGTAAAAGTAAGGGTTGTTGGGGTAATGGGAGGTACGGACAGCATTTACGTTCAGCGCTTTCATTAGTTGTACGTCCTTTTCCATCTCTTCTTTGGAGACGGTACGGCCATTCAATGGGCTGTGATCGTGGCGGTTGACACCTTTGAAAAGAGTGGGTTTGCCGTTAATCAGCAGTTGTCCGTTTTTGGCAAACTCTATTTCGCGGAAGCCTACCTTTACACTACGTAGGTCTGTCACTTTTCCTTTCTGTTTTAGGGTCAGGGTCAGGTTGTAGAGGCTGGGTGTTTCGGCTGTCCATTTCAGTGGGTTCTTCACATCGAATTCCAGATGGTACTACCTATTTTTGTGGCGTGGATAGTGCGTGATAGCACTTCCTTTCCTTCTGTGTCGGAGAGCTTCACTATGAGTTCGGCAGAACTTTTCTTACCGGTGATTTCCACGTCCAAAAACTGTAGCATTACGATAATCTCCGTCCAAGTCGGTTCGGAAGAAGAAGTCCCTAATTTGCGTGCGTGGTGCTGACCATAGGAATACATCGCGGAAGATACCGCTGAACCGCCAGAAATCTAGACATTCAAGAAAACTTCCATCGGTGAAACGGTACACTTCAACTGCCAATGTGTTTTTTCCTTCTTGTAAATAGGGAGTCAGATTGAACTCGGCAGGTAAGTAGCTGTCTTCTGAATAGCCCACTTTTTTACCGTTCAACCAAAGATAGAAACCTGCTTCCACTCCATTGAAGCGAATAAATACATCTCTGTCCTTCCAAGATGTGGGCAAAGTGAATTCACGTCGGTAACTGCCTACGGGATTGGGCATGTTGGCAAAAGTATAGTCTGCCGGGCGAGGTTGGATGACGTTGGGCCATTGTACTCCTTTACTGTAATCACAGAAAGGGTAAATGGTATTACAATACAAAGGCTTGTCCCAGGGCTTATTATGGCGTACAGTCTATCTGCCATGTGGCGGGCACTTTGATGTTATCCCAGCCACTTACGTCGTAGTTGGGCTTGAAGAAATCCTTCGGCCGTTTTTCGGGATCGGCCACCCAATGGAATTTCCATGTACCGTTCAGAGTTTGATAATAGGGGGATTCCTCGATGCTCAGGCGTAGGGCTTGTCCTTCGTCGGCAAAGGGAATAGCGGTTTGGCATGCCGTTTCTTTGTTCACTCCCGAAATGTTCAGGTCATTCCATTCGGGTTGTTCGTGAGTTTGTGCTGTTGCGGTAGCAAGCAGCCCGGTGAATGCGATACTCAAAAAAGAGCTTCTTTTCATAAATACAGATGGTATAAGATGATTAAGTATTAGTGATTTCCTGTCCTTCCTTCACGTTCTTCTTTTGCTGTTCGCAGTATTGACGGGGTGGCATTCCGTAACGTTGTGAAAAAGCTTTATAGAAAGTGCTTCGGTTGGTGAATCCCGTGCGGTCCATCAGCTCTTCGATGGTGAAGTTGCTGGAGACTAACAAGCGTTCCGCCGTGGAGAGGCGGTATTCTTTGATGATGTCGGCAGGCGATTTGTCAGTAAGTGGTTTCAGTTTGCGGTAGAACTGCCGGCTGCTGTAGCCCATTTCCTTACTCAAAAGTTCTACTTGCAGGTCTGGATTGGCTAAGTTCTTTTCAATGACTTCTGTCATTTTCTCTAAGAATTCTTGTTCTTCTTTGTGCAAGCAGCTTCCTTCTTTCCAGGTAAAGGTGCTGAGTGCCGAACTATAATATTCCTTCAGGTTTTCTTCGCGGCGGATGAGATGATAGACCATCTTTTCCAAATATTTCACATTGAAAGGCTTGGTGACATAGGCATCCGCCCCCGATTCCAGTCCTTTTACTTGGTCGTCTTCGTGATGCAGTGCTGAGAGCAGGATTAGGGGAATATGGCTCCACAGCTTGTGTTGCTTGATGGTGGAGGTGAAGGATAACCCATCTATATCGGGCATCATCACGTCTGAGATGATGAGATCTGGCTGTCGTTGCTCCAGGCTGTCTAATGCCTTTTGGGCATTATTGAAAGAGAGTACGTTGTATTTCTCTGTGAATATTTCGGATACGAACCACAGCATGGAAGGGTCATCATCTATCACCATGACCGTCTGCTTGTTTGCGTCGAATTCTTGGGTGTATTTTTCGGGCAATTCTTGCACTTCTTCGGTGGGAATGCTTGGAGAAGCCGCTTCGTATGCAGTTTGCGGTACTTCTTGTCCGTTTGGGGGGAGCGAGGGAAGGCTTACAGTGAAGGTGGTCAGTTCGCCCGGTGTGCTTTCGATGTTTATGTCTCCTTCCAACAGGGTCACCATGTTTTTGCAGATGGCCAACCCCAGTCCGTTTCTTGAGTTTTTGCCGTTCATCTCCACGGAGTCGAGAATCTTATAGCGGTCGAATATCTTTCCGAGATTTTCCGGTGTGATGCCTTTGCCGGTATTGGCTATCTTCAAAATAAGACGTTCGTTTTTCGTGTACAATGTTACGCTGATGTTCCCCTTGTCGGGTGTGTACTTGAAAGCGTTGGATATGAGGTTTCCGGCTATTTTGTTGAAGCAGCTCAGGTCGGTGTTCCATGTCAGTTCGGGGGCTATGTCAAGGCAGTAGTTCATTTCTCTGTTTTCCGCCATGTCACCGAAGGATTCGGCGATGTCCCTTAACTTTTCGGAAACAGGTTGCGGCTGTATGGAGAGCATTTTGTTTTCCGTTTCCAGTCTTCTGAACTCCAGCAATTCCACAATGAGACCATTCAGCTTTTCCACATTTTGCTGAATCATCTTGGCGTAGCGGTGCGTGTAGATATCTGTCTCCTTGTGGGTGAGTATCTTCTCGCACGGTCCTGAATCAGGGTGAGGGGGGTGCAAAACTCGTGGGTGATGTTGGTGAAGAAGCGTAGTTTTGATTCATAGACTTCCTCTTTTTTCTGTCGTTCCATTTTCTTCATCATGTGCTGCCGCTTCAGGCGGTAGGTATAGAATGCATAGGCGACTATGCCTGTACATAATAGTAACCCTAACAAAAAGTAGCCCACATAGGCCCAGGTACTGAGATACCAGGGAGGAACGATGTAAATGGTGAAGGCTTGCGGATGGCTTTCTTTACCGTTGATGTTGTTGCGGTATTTCACAAACAGAGTATATTCTCCGGGGGAAAGGTTGGAGAAGATGGCATTGGGTGAAACTCCGTTTTCTATCCATTGGTCGCTTGCTTCCTTTAGTTTATAGGAGTAGAAATAGTCGTTTCCGTTAATGTAGTCTGTTATCCGGAAGTTGAGCTGGAAGAAGTTGTGTTTGTAGTCCAGTTGTAGCACGGGCTTCCCGTTTTTGTAATGTAAAAAGTCATGCAGGTTGTATTCCTTACCGAAGATGGAAAGTCCTTTCAGGCTGATTTCGGGCATATAGTCCGTGGTGATGTAAGAATCGGGCTTCACGGTGACGAAGCCGTTTACACCTCCAAAGAAAAGGATTCCCGTAGCATTGTCTTTGTAGAAGGCTCCATCACTAAATTCGGTCACGGCCAGTCCGTTTCCGTTGTTGTAGGTCTGCTTGGTCTGTTCTTGGGGATTGAGTCTCATTAATCCTTGATTGGTACTCACCCAGAGATTGCCTCGGTTGTCCTCCAAGATACCATGTACGGTGCTGTTGGTGTAGAGCTTTGCACTGATGCTGTCTGGGTTTCCGTCTTCGTTTGAGTAGAAGCGGAGAAGCCTGATCCAGTGCCCAGCCAGTAGCCTTGCTCGTTTTTGTGTATGGCGAACACATCGTTGGCGGTTTGGCTGTTTACCAAGTTGTTGAAGCGGAACTGTGCCATTTCTCCAGTACGTACATCAATGCGGTAGGCTCCGAGCCTCTGTTCCCGAACCACAGCGTAGAGCTGCTTTCACGGTAGGAGGTGAAAAAATAGTTTGATGCCATATGTCCGTTACTCACCAAAGTCCGTGTAGCATGCTTCACAATAGGATCTTTTCTCTGATTTTCTAGTGTCACCTTTACGATTCCTTCGCCCACGGTGGAAATCCAAAGTGTACTGTCATTGGTTTGATCAATGGAGTGCACATATTTCACTTTGGTTCCATTGGCTTGTACCGCCAGTTCTTTCAATTGGTGGGTAGAGTAGGAATAATAATTGATTCCGTTTTCCGTACCTATCCAAAGTCGGTCTTTTCCACCGGGTGCAAAACAGTAGACGGAGTTGTCGGTCAATGTGCTGTTACCGGTGATGAGACGATCATGTTTTTCGGGTGTATTGTTGACAAGATAATTCGGTATACGCAATATGCCACTGCCTTTGGTTCCTATCCATAAGGTTTGCTGTGGGTCGAGGTAAAGGCTGCGTACCGGGTTGTTCACCTGATATGCGGGAGTGTTGAGCAGGGTGTTGGTCATGGTGAATGTGTCATTGTAAAGCATGTATAACCCTTCTCCGTCGGTAGCTACCCATACGATATCTTGAAATTTGTCTTTCATCAGACAGAAGATGCCCGACTGTATTTCAGTGTATTCTATACGGTATTTAATCTTTTGGTTTGCTTCATATTTCAGTACTATCAAGCCGCTGCTTTTGAAACCGATACAGAAGTCATTTTCTCGTTTGATGATGGAAGATACTTCACCTCGTTTTTCTATTTCGTCTTTCAGGTCGGCAATGTAGTAACACTGTCGGTTGCTGAAACTATATTCGTAGAGGGCATAGGTTTCATCAATGAAGTAGGCTGAATCTTCTCCGATGAAGGCATGCTTCAAGCCGTGATGTCCAAATGGCTTTTCCGGAATCAGTGTCACGCTTTTTCCCGTGTGGTTCAGACGATAGCAACGAGTGTTGTTTCCAGTTGCGAATATCCAAAGCAGGTTGTTGGAATCAATGGTCATGGACAGTACTTTATTAAAATCCATGGAAGAGATGTTTAACTGGAGAAATTTCTGGTTCTCTTGTTGGTAGTGATACAGATTTCCGTCATCTTTCAGCACTAACATGCACTTGTTTTTGCTTCGTGCCAAGAAGATGTTGTCCTTGAATTCGGTAAAGGTCCGGCAGGTCTGTCGGTATGTATCCAATCTGTCTAACCCGTAGTTGGTTTGTAACCACAGTATGCCTGGCTCTGATTCTACGATCTGGCTGATAATGTTGCCTGACAATAGGTTGCGTGACACATCAACGGGCGTATATAGGTGGATATTGTTGCCGTCAAACACGTTCAGTCCGTCGCATGTTCTATCCATAGTACACCTTGGCTATCTTGGTAAAGGGATTGGATGGCACTATTGGAAAGACCGTTTTTATTGGAGAATTGCCGTAGGCTGTAAGCGTACACAAAATCCGGAAAACAGCATAAGAGGCTGATAAGCAATAAAATCGTATGGCCTTTCCAGTATATGTCTTTCATGTGGCTTGTTGTATTGATTTTAAGTTGCAAAGATATATTTTAAGGTGGAAACAGTCAATATTTGCAATATATTTCTTTAGTTGTAGGCTTACAGTTTGCTTTGTATCTGCTCCGTATCCTTAGAAATGTATTTGTACGGAGCAGATAGGTATGGATATGATTAGCGAATGACCGCAGCGAATCCACCGTTGCGTGCCAAACGGACTGTGATATGGTTGCCTTTCTTCAAGGATTGTTCTTGCTTGCGATAGTCCATGGCTTGGTGGTCAGCGTTGATGCCGTCTTCAAAAGAGGTCATGAGATAATTTTTTCCTTCTTGCAGGAAATCAAGGGAGATGTTAAAGACCCGTTCACGTTCGCGGTTGTTGGTCATGCCTCCTATATACCATTGTTCTCCTTTGCGTTTGGCCACGATGGCATATTCTCCTGCTTTGGCTTCGAGAGCGATGGTTTCGTCCCATGTTTGGGGTACTTGGGTGATGAAACGTGTACACTCGTCGTTGCGATAATAGAGGGTAGGATTGTCTGCCATCATCTGCAGGCCGGTTTCAAAAAGAACAAAGAGTGCCATCTGATAGGCACGTGTGCCGATGCTGGCAGAATTGGGACGTTCGGAATGGTAGACTTCAGCTGCATGCTAAGCATGGCGCCGGGAGTATAGTCCATGGCTCCTACTGCGTTGCGTATGAAGGGGAAATAGACACTGTTGTCGGGACGGCATCCGCCCATTTGCTCCATACCTCTTACGCCTTCGTAGGAGAGTACGTTTGGGTATTTGTATTCTAATCCGGCAGGTTTGAAAGCACCGTGAAAGTCAACGAAGAGATGGTGTTTGGCGGCTTCATGTGCTACGCGTTCATAGAAGTTTACCATCCATTGGTCGCTACGATCCATGAAATCTATCTTTACGCCTTTCACACCCCACTTTTCGAAAGTTTCGAATAGGTCAAAGTGGTTTTCTACCGTAAGCCAAGTGAGCCATAACACAATGCCTACGTTTTTTTCTTTGCCGTAGCGGATGAGTTCGTGTATGTCTACCGAGGGATTGGGTTTATAGGGGTTGCGGGTGTTCATGGCCCAGCCTTCGTCCATTACTATATATTCTACGCCGTAGTGGGATGCGAAGTCGATGAAGTATTTGTAGGTGTCAAGGTTGCAACCTGCTTTGAAGTCCACGTCGGGGCCGTAGGGTGTGGCTCCGTTCCACCATTCCCAGCTGGCTAGTCCTGGTTTAATCCAAGAGGTGTTTTCTATGACATTCTTTTCAGCGAGGCGATAGGATAGAGTGTTTTCTATAAGTTTGCGGTCATCGTCGGTAATGACGAAGTAACGCCATGGATAACTGCGCTTGCCTGCGGTACGGGCTATGCAGTTGGCTTCTTTCAGAATCTTGAGACTGCGGTCACCGTCTTCTCCGAATTCAAGAGGCAGACGGGGGAAGACGGCGGTAATGCCGCCTTGTCCATCGTTTTTCAGAAACATGGCGGGATAGTCTGTCAGATTGGTTTCACTCATGAGGATTTTGTCACCTTTGGGTGTGCTGGCTAAAAGGGGAAGCAGAGCCATGCGATTGGAGTTTTTCCACTCGCTGCTTGTTTGGTGGCGATATTCTTCTTCATAGGAAGTCTTAAAGCCGTCAGGTTGCTGAAGATGTAGCAGGCAATCATCCACAAAGTTCAGGCGGAGGATTTCATTCATTATTTCTTGCTCGCCTTTCAGGTCAGTAAGGAAGCGGTAGGCGAATCCGTCATCAAAGGCACGGAACTCTACTGAATAGCCTCCTTTAAACTTCAGTAGCAATTGGTTGTAGCGGTTGGTTATAGTAGAGAATTTCAGGGGTACGATGGGAGTCAGTTCCTCGTTTACATTTTGGCGTACTACTTTGTTTAGTTTAGGATGGATGCCCAGCTGGTGGTTGGCAGTTTCCAGACCAATGACACAGTTGTCCATCAGTGTTTGATTTCCTTGGGTTACATCATATTGGATTTGATCGGTCAGCTCCACCGAGATGCGGATGTTTCCGCTGGGTGAGGCCAGTTGATGTACTTTCTGTCCGAAAGCGGTCAGTGAGAGGCAGAGAACTGCGAGAGTAGGAATTGTTTTTTCATGTTCTTAGCTTTTGGATTTTTACAATATACAAAAGTAGTTTGTATTCTGTAGGAAATGTATGCTATTTATGACATAAATATATAAAATCATGCCACAGACGACTTTTTACATATCTATGTCGCGAATCTGTACAGTATGAGAGTGAAGGATGGGCTATTTTTGTTACCAACATTCCACATGTCAGAAAACTATTGTTGCCGGATGGAGGCTAAAGAGAGAAGGTGAAAGAGCGGTTTGCGGTTAGAGGAGGCAGCACATTTATAACAAAGAATGCGGTGGTTTATATCGAATTGACATTATCTTTTACGAAAAAACAATAATAACAAAACCATGAAAAAGAGACGAATACTGATGGGGAAGACCCATCTGATAGCGGGAGCCGTGATGTTGGCCGTTGCAGGAGGACAATTATCGGCTCAGACCGTTGCACCGAAGAAAGCAAAAGCGTACATGGTGGCAGATGCCCACTTGGACACGCAGTGGAACTGGGACATTCAGACTACTATTAAGGATTATGTTTGGAATACCTTGAATCAGAACCTTTTCCTTTTGAACCAGTACCCCGACTATATCTTTAATTTTGAAGGTGGAGTGAAATATGCTTGGATGAAGGAATATTATCCTCGTGAATACGAACTGATGAAGGCTTTTGTAAAGGCAGGTCGATGGCATGTGAGTGGGGCCAGTTGGGATGCTACCGACACTTTGGTGCCGTCTGTTGAATCGTTTATTCGCAACATTATGCTGGGGCAGGAGTTCTATCGTAAGGAGCTGGGGGTAGAAAGTACCGACATCTTCCTTCCCGATTGCTTCGGATTCGGTTGGACATTGCCTACTGTTGCTGCCCATTGTGGACTGATAGGTTTCTCTTCACAGAAGCTGGATTGGCGTAACAATCCTTTCTACGGTAAGAGCAAGCATCCCTTTACCATCGGACTGTGGAAAGGAGTGGATGGAGCGTCCGTCATGCTGGCTCACGGATATGATTACGGTCGTCGTTGGGATAATGAAGACCTTTCAGAAAATAGATATTTGATGGAACTCTCCAAATGCACTCCCCTGAATACCGTTTACCGCTACTATGGAACAGGTGATGTGGGCGGTTCACCTACCATCGCTTCTGTGGCTTCCGTGGAGAAAGGTATCAAGGGAGACGGTCCGTTGAAGATTATCAGTGCAGCCAGTGACCAGTTGTTCAAGGATTACCAGCCCTATGGCAGCCATCCCGAGCTCCCCGTATTTGACGGTGAATTGCTGATGGACGTTCATGGAACCGGCTGCTACACATCACAGGCTGCTATGAAACTCTATAATCGTCAAAATGAACTTTTGGGTGATGCCGCTGAACGTGCTTCTGTGGCTGCTGCCCTTTTGGGGGTTGCCGAATATCCTGGCAAGAGTCTGACGGAGTCTTGGCAGCGCTTCATATTCCACCAATTCCACGATGATTTGACTGGTACCAGCATTCCCCGTGCCTATGAATTTTCTTGGAACGATGAACTTCTCTCTCTGAAACAGTTCTCCAGTATCCTGACTCATTCTGTGGGAAGTGTGGCAGGCAAGCTTGATACTCGTGTCAAGGGGATTCCCGTAGTGCTCTATAACGCTTCGGGCTTCAAGGCTACAGATGTGGTGACCATCGAAGTGGAGGCTTCTCGTTTTCCCAAAAGTGTGGCTGTATATAACGAACAAGGCAAGTTGGTGGTTTCTCAGTTGGTTTCATATACTGATGGAAAGGTCCGCTTGTTAGTAGAAGCCACTGTACCCGCCAATGGATACGCAGTTTACGATGTCCGCCTCTCCGGCGAAGGAAAAGAGATGTCTGCTGTTGAAGCTGCAAGTGTTGAAAATTCGTTCTACAAACTGACATTGAATGAGAACGGTGACATTACTTCACTGTTCGACAAGAGAATCAACAAGGAATTGGTAAAGGCTGGTAAGGCTATTCGTTTAGCCCTCTTCACTGAAAACAAGTCATTCGAATGGCCGGCATGGGAGATATTGAAAGAGACTGTGGACGCTACTCCTATCTCCATCACCGAGGATGTGAAAGTGACTCTTTGCGAAAACGGTGCATTACGTAAGACTCTCTGCGTGGAGAAACGTCACGATGATTCTTTTTTCCGCCAGTACATCCATTTGTATGAAGGTGTATTGGCCCACCGCATTGACTTTACTAACGAAGTGGACTGGCAGTCTACCAACGCTCTGTTGAAGGCTGAGTTTCCCCTCAATTTGAATAATGAGGTGGCCACTTACGACTTGGGCGTAGGCAGCGTGCAGAGAGGAAACAACATCTTGACCGCTTACGAAGTATATGCTCAATATTGGGCAGATTTAACGGACGCTAACGGTTCTTATGGCGTTTCCATCATGAACGACAGCAAATATGGCTGGGACAAGCCTGATAACAACACCCTGCGTCTCACTTTGCTGCACACTCCGAAGACAAAAAAGAACTATGCTTATCAAGATCGTCAGGACTTCGGTCACCATACCTTTACTTACAGCTTGGTAGGTCATGTGGGCGCTTTGGACGTAGTTCAAACCCGCGAGAATGCTGAGTTGCTGAACCAGCGCATCAAGGCGTTCGTTGTTGGAAAGCATCGCGGCGAATTAGGTAAGAGCTATTCATTGGCTTTTTCCGATAACCGGAATGTACTTATTAAAGCCTTAAAGAAAGCCGAAAGTTCAGATGAATATGTGGTACGCGTGTATGAAGCCGCAGGCAAGCAGGCGCAGAAAGCCTCGATTGTCTTTGCCGACAACCTTGTGGCTGCTGTAGAAGCAGATGGTACGGAAAAGACCATCGGTAAGGCTACATTCAGTGGAAATCGCTTGGAAGTGTCAGTCAATCCAAACAGCATTAAGACCTACAAGGTACGTTTTGCTTCCAATAAAAAGGTGCAGACGGTGGCCGAACCATTGCCCCTTGTTTATGATAAGAAGTGCTTCAGTTGGAACGAGTTCAAGGCTGCTGCCAACTTTGAGTCTGGTTATTCTTATGCTGCTGAATTGATACCTGCCGAGATGAATGTGCATGGAGTGCTTTCAAATTGGAGACACGTGAAGAGCTGAATGGTATGGCTTGCAAGGGCAATGTACTGAAACTGCCCGCCGACTGTACTTATAACAGACTCTATATCCTTGCTGCTGCCGCTTCTGATAAAGATGTGAAGGGGATATTCCGCGTAGGCAAGTATGTGCAGGAAGTCATTGTTCCTTCTTATACTGGCTTCATCGGTCAGTGGGGGCACACCGGACATACGGAAGGTTATCTGAAAGATGCTGAAGTTGCCTATGTGGGTACGCACCGCCATTCCGGTGAAGGCGATCAGCCGTATGAGTTCACTTACATGTTTAAGTTCGCAATAGACCTGCCAGAAAAGGCTACTGAGGTGGTATTGCCCGATAATAAGGATATTGTTATTTTTGCCGCCACTTTGACTGATGTTGCTGCTACTTCTGTTTGTCCCGCTTCCGAACTGTTCCGTACGGCAAACAAGTGCAATCGCTATCAGACGGAAAGCTCCACAGAGAGAGTGAACATTCTGAAGCAGGACATGGTAATGGGCTATTCAAGCTATGTGAACGAGAAAGAGAAGCCGGCTTTCATGGTAGATGGCGACGAAAACACAAAGTGGTGTGCTATTGCTGAAATGCCCCACTACGTAGACTTTGATTTGGGCGGTGAAAGAAGCATTAATGGCTGGAAGTTACTGAACGCTGCCGGCGAAAACCATTCCTACGTCACTTCCTCCTGCTTTCTGCAAGGTAAGAGCGACAAGAATGGTGAATGGCGCACACTGGACTATGTTTCTGGTAATGGTAAGAATGTACTGAATCGCACGCTAAATAAGTCTGAAAGTGTTCGCTACCTGCGTCTTTTAGTGACACAGCCCATGCAATCGGCTTCTGGTAAAGATGTGCGCATTTATGAAATGGAAGTATACGAATAAACAGTTATTATATTCCCATTTTTCAGATCCTTGTGTCTGTCACCACAGACACAAGGATCTGATGATTCTCAGGTGTAAGTGCTTAATGTGAGTAAGTTAACAACTCTATTGAAGTAAATTTATTGGAAATAACAAATACCTTGAAAAATGAAAATTAAAATATTTGCTGTTGTATGTTTATTAGCTGCTAATCTCTTTACAATATCTGCTCAAAAGTGGTTTACGCCTGAGGCGGAGAAACAAGTGGATGCTCTTTTGAGCCAGGTAGTAGAAGGAAACTACAAGAATAATCGCTATCCTCTACTCCGTAAGCCCTTAATGGAACTTCCTTTAGGCAGTATCAAACCTAAAGGCTGGTTGCACGAAATGCTGGTTCGTCAGAAAAATGGCGCCAGTGGTCAGATGGATGTTCTTTACCCTTCGGTTATGGGCAAACGCAATGGTTGGTTAGGTGGTGATGGAGACCAGTGGGAACGCGGTCCATACTGGATAGACGGTCTACTTCCTTTGGCGTATATACTGGATGATGATGTCTTGAAAGCCAAAGTGCAACCTTGGATAGAATGGGCTTTGCAGAGCCAGCGTGAGGACGGATTCTTCGGTCCTGAAAAAGATTATCCGGGAGAGCCTGGACTGCAACGTGATAACTCGCAAGACTGGTGGCCGCGTATGGTCGTGCTGAAAATCCTACAGCAGTATTATTCGGCAACGAACGATAAGAGAGTCGTCGCTTTTATGACAAAATATTTCCGTTATCAACTGAATACCTTGCCGCAAAAACCTTTAGGACACTGGAGCAGTTGGGCAGAATTCCGTGCTTGTGACAATTTGCAAGCTGTATATTGGCTTTATAATCTTACGGGGGAGGATTTTTTGCTTGAATTGGGGCATTTGCTGCACCGGCAGAGTTTCAGTTTCATAGATATGGTAGATAGGGGAGACTTGCGCAGACCCTGCACTATACACTGTGTTAATTTGGCACAAGGCATCAAAGAACCGATTATTTATTATCAGCAAGATACCGACCGGAAATATATTGATGCTGTCAAGGAAGGCTTTCGAGATATTCGCCGGTTCCACGGACAGCCGCAAGGCATGTATGGAGGCGATGAGGCTTTGCATGGAAACAATCCTACACAAGGCTCGGAGTTGTGTTCGGCCGTAGAGTTGATGTACTCGCTGGAAAAAATGGTGGAGATTACAGGAGACATAGACTTTGCCGACCATTTGGAACGCATTGCTTTTAATGCTTTACCAGCCCAAATATCCGATGACTTTATGACTAAGCAATATTTCCAGCAACCGAATCAGGTGATGGTAACACGCCATCGTCGCAACTTCGACCAGGATCATGAAGGGACAGACCTTGCTTTTGGCACTCTGACCGGATACCCATGTTGTTTTTCGAATATGCACCAAGGTTGGCCAAAATTTACACAGCACCTATGGTATGCCACACCTGATAACGGCATTGCAGCCATTGTCTATTCTCCGTCGGAAGTAACAGCCAATGTGGGTGATAATGTACCGGTGGTTATCAGTGAAGATACTTACTATCCGATGGATCATCAGATAACTTTTACCATTAAAGAGGTGAGGAATAAGGTGAAACAAGTGAAATTTCCATTTCACCTGCGTGTTCCGAAGTGGTGCAAGCAAGCTGAAATACGGGTAAATGGAAAGATGGAGCAAACTGTCAAAGGTGGGAAAATAGCTATCGTAGACCGTATATGGAAGCGGAATGATAAGATTGAACTGTATCTGCCCATGGAGGTCTTTACTAGCACTTGGTATGAAAACGCAGTATCTATTGAAAGAGGTCCGTTGGTATATGCCCTGAAAATGGAAGAAAATTGGGAAAAGAAAGAGTTTAAGGATAGTTGGTATGGTTCTTATTATTATCAGGTGACTTCTTCGGATCCATGGAACTACGGATTGGTGGATTTTGACCGTAACAGAATGAACGAGGTGGCCCAAGTAAGTATCAATAGCCAAAAACAGCAATTGGACTTTCCTTGGAATCAGGAAAATGCACCGGTTGAAATAAAGATGAAGGCTCGTCTTATCCCTACTTGGACAGTATATAATGAAATGGCAGGGCCCCAGCCTTTCTCTTTCTGTGGCAGTGCCGAAGGAGGAGAGCAAGAAATCACGCTGATACCCTACGGTTGTACAACCTGCGTATTTCAGAATTTCCAGTTGTTGGGAAATGATGTTTCCGAAGTATGGGGGAAACGGTGTGTCTGTTTTGTGACAAACTTGTTTTAGAATTCTGCCATGTCCGGAATGTGGACGGTTATGTCACGGATTTATAGTTGGCTTTTAACCTTACTGTCTATTTTTGCAATCGTTTTTAATAGGGTTTATATATTATATAAAAGAAGACTCCTGCAACGGAGTGAAAAACAAGTCGAACAATTTAATGCCGTAGAAAAAAGATGAAAAATTCCAAGAAAGCACTCCTCTGCCTATTGGCATGCGCTTGGCAGTAACCGGATGCAAGACACAGAAAGAACCGGCTGTGGCAGACAACGCAATGCTGGTCAGATCTACACAAACACTTGATTCCTTATATGCTCACTATTCCGCACCGGGCACTTGTCTGTTGCGTGAGAATTATCCTTCGGACGTGGAAGGCTATACCGCTACTTATCTGGCTTCCGAGGAACAGAAGAACCGTCCCAATCTCTACTCTTATTTGTGGCCTTATTCCGGTACCTTCTCCGCAGTGAATGCGTTGATGGAGGCCACTAAAGATAACAAGAAAGATTTCGGGAACTATCAGAAGTTGCTTGATGAGAAGGTGCTTCCGGGACTTGCTGAATATTTCGATACTCGTCGTATGCCCGAAGCGTATGCTTCTTACATCAAGGACGCTCCGTTGTCCGACCGCTTTTACGATGACAACGTGTGGCTCGGCATTGACTTCACAGACGTCTATCTGATGACTAGCCAAGAGAACTATCTGCAGAGCGCCAAGCTTATCTGGAAGTTTATAGAAAGCGGTATGGACGATTGTTTGGGAGGAGGTATCTATTGGTGCGAACAGAAGAAGGAATCAAAGAACACTTGTTCCAACGCCCCTGGTTCCGTCTTTGCCCTGAAACTTTTCAAGGCTACGCAAGACAGCTCCTATTTTGAGAAAGGGAAGAGTTTGTACGAGTGGACTAAAGCAACATTGCAGGACACAACAGACTGCCTTTACTTCGACAACATGCGTTTGGACGGTGAGATAGGACGTGCCAAATTTGCCTATAACAGCGGTCAGATGATGCAGTCGGCTGCTTTGCTCTATCAGCTTACCGGTAATGGGCAGTATCTGAAGGATGCGCAAGCGATTGCTGCCGCTTGCCATAATTATTTCTTCATGGAATTCACCCCCGGACAGGGAGAACCGTTCCGTATGCTGAAGAAGGGCGATGTGTGGTTCACCGCCGTTATGTTGCGTGGTTTTATAGAGCTCTATCAGGTGGACGGTAACAAGGTTTATCTTGATTCCTTTGCCCGCAGTCTGGACTATGCTTGGACGCATGCCCGTGAAGATAACGGCCTTTTCAATACTGATTTCACCGGCAAGAGCTGCGACAATCGTAAATGGCTGCTGACACAAGCCGCATGGTAGAGATGTACGCGCGTTTGGCCGTGTTCGCTAATCAGTCTTTATAATTAAAACGAATCAGACCAAATGAAAAAGAGAAACATTACCTTGTGCGCTGTTGCCATGCTCTGTATGCAAGGCTATGCTAAGGCAGACACTTTTACCCTGAAAGGTGACAACACTTGTGTGGAGAACTATGCTCAGATGACTGCTGCTTACAAGAGCAATCGTCCAAAAATGAAGAAACGCCTTTTCACCTCAAAAGCGGTGGAAGCTGAGATTCTTCGCGTGAAGAAACTGCTTACCAATCCTAAGTTGGCGTGGATGTTTGAGAATTGCTTTCCTAATACGCTTGACACTACTGTACACTTTCGCATGCTGGACGGTAAACCCGATACTTTTGTTTATACCGGTGACATCCATGCTATGTGGCTGCGTGACTCCGGTGCGCAGGTGTGGCCATATGTGCAGTTAGCTAACAATGATGCGCAATTGAAAGAGATGCTCGAAGGTGTCATTCGCCGTCAGTTCCTTTGCATCAACATTGATCCGTACGCCAATGCTTTCAACGACGGACCTACGGGTGGCAACTGGATGACTGACTTGACAGATATGAAGCCCGAACTGCACGAGCGCAAATGGGAGATAGACTCTCTTTGTTACCCGCTTCGTCTGGCTTACCAATATTGGAAAGTAACTGGTGACAGCAGTATCTTCGACGGTGAATGGATGAAGGCAATTACTGCTATCCTGAAGACTTTCAAGGAACAGCAGCGTAAGGACGGTGTAGGCCCTTACCGTTTCCAACGTAAGACGGAACGTGCTCTTGATACGCTGAATAACGACGGCTTGGGTGCTCCGGTCAAACCGGTGGGACTGATTGTTTCCGCTTTCCGCCCATCGGACGATGCCACTACGCTTCAGTACCTGGTCCCTTCCAACTTTTTCGCTGTCTCTTCTTTGAGAAAGGCTGCTGAAATTCTGACGGAAGTAAACAAGGAAACATCCTTGGCCAAAGAATGCACCGATTTGGCAGCCGAAGTGGAGGCAGCCCTGAAGAAATATGCCACTTACAATCATCCTGAGTTTGGGACAATCTATGCATTTGAAGTAGATGGATTCGGCAATCATCTGTTAATGGACGATGCCAATGTACCCAGCCTTCTTGCTATGCCTTATTTGGGTGATGTGGACGTAAACGATCCTATCTATCAGAATACACGCCGCTTTGTGTGGAGTGGCAGCAACCCTTACTTTTTTAAAGGTAAAGCCGGTGAAGGTATCGGAGGTCCGCACATTGGTTATGATATGGTATGGCCTATGAGTATCATGATGAAGGCATTCACCAGCCAGAATGATGAGGAGATAAAGATTTGTATCAAAATGCTGATGGATACGGATGCCGGTACGGGATTCATGCACGAGTCTTTCCACAAGGATGACCCCACTAACTTTACCCGTGCATGGTTTGCTTGGCAGAACACGCTGTTTGGAGAATTGATTCTGAAATTAGTGAACGAGGGTAAAGTGGATTTGCTGAACAGCTTGTAAAAATAGGAATTATTTAAAATCAATAAAGTGCGCTGGAAGGAGGATTAGGATACAAATTGCATGAATTGGTTGTTCGTTGGTATTATTTGTGTTCTTTTCCTTTTTTATCGTGATTTATTATAATGTTTAATCTTAAAGAATATGAAAAAGAATCGAGTGTACACAGTAAATTCATTGCTGGCTCGGATAAGTGGGAACTATAAGTTCTGGCTTATTGCCTTGCCTGCTGTGACTATGCTGGCGCAGGCTCCTGCGGTTTATGCACATGCGGAGACTATTACTGTGGTGCAGCAAAACAATGCCACGGTGAGAGGTTCCGTTAAGGATGCCACAGGTGAAAGCCTGATTGGAGTGAGTGTTACTGTTAAGGGTAAAGAAGGTGTGGGTACCATTACAGATGTGGATGGAAACTATTCCATTGTTTGTAGTGCCCAAGATGTTCTCGTCTTTTCCTATGTGGGATATGCCACTCAGGAAATTGCTGTGAAAAATCAAAAACAATTGAATGTTGTCTTAAAGGAGGATACCAAGGTGCTGGATGAAGTTATTGTCATCGGTTATGGTACTACTACCCGCAAGAGTGCCGTAGGTGCTGTAGACCAGGTAAAGGCTTCCATGATCGAAGACCGTCCCGTGGCTAACATGACAGATGCTTTGCAAGGGGCTGCGCCCAACGTGGTTATCCAGCAGCGCAGTAGCAATCCTAATGATCGTAAGACTAACTTTAATATCCGTGGTATCAGCACTGTGAATGACAATAGTCCGCTTTTTGTCATAGACGGATTGGTAGCTGATGGCGGTAGTTTCGATAAATTGAATCCCAATGATATTGAGAACATTTCCATCTTGAAAGATGCCGGTACAGCTGCTATTTATGGTTCACGTTCTTCCAATGGTGTAGTTTTGGTTACTACTAAGAAAGGTAAGAAGAACCAGCGTGCGACAGTTCGGTTAAGTGGTATGATGGGATGGCAGAATCCGGATATCTTGTTTTCTCCGGTGAAAGGCTATCAGAACGCTACTTTGCGCAATTTAGCTGCCACCAATGCTGGAGAGGCTCCTTTGTATACACCCGATCAAATCCGTGACCTGGCTGCCCATCAAAATGAAGAAAGCTGGTTTTTTGATCAGATAGTCCGCACAGCCTTACAGCAGAATTACAATCTAAGCGTATCTGGAGGTAGTGATAAAACTACTTACATGGTGTCCATGGGTTATTATGACCAGGAAAGTAATTATGTGGGCAACAGTGATTTTGGCGTGCAGCGTTATAATTTTCGTACCAATGTTAGCACGGAAGTGGGACGTTTGAAACTGAATGCTATTTTGGCTTATACACGTAATAATAGTGTAAGTACCACCGGTGGGAGTTTGGAAGTGGATGCCGCCCGTGTACCTACTTATTATTATTACAAAATGAAATCGGAAGATGGAAGATATTTGTTAAATGATGTATTGACTGAATTTAACCCATTGGGAGCATTGGAAGCTGGTGGCCGTAACAAGTATCGTAACAATTATCTGAACGCTAATGTCAATGCTGAATTCCGGCTTATTGACGGATTGAAGTTGCGTGGAGTGTTGGGTGCGGATGTGATAAACGACATGCGTTCTACCCGCAATTTGGGCGTATCCTATTACTTGAATGAAGAGGCTACCGAACCACGTCCAGTGAAAGATACTGACTATCGGACCAGTAACTGGAATCATACGGCTTACCTTATTAATAGCCAACTTTTGTTGGATTACAACAAGACATTCGGTAAACACAATGTCAGCGGGCTTTTTGGAGTAACCAATGAATCGTTTACTTCGTCTAGCAATGAGATTGAGAAGAAGGGGGTAGATCCCGACTTGGGTATCGGTACAGACATTACCAATAGTACTGTGGGAAACATCACAGGAAAAACATTTGTAGATGAATCCAACCGTACCAGTCTGACTTCTCTGTTGGGACGTGTGGGGTATTCTTACGCTGACAGATATTATACAGAATTCAGCTTCCGTTATGACGCTTCTTCCAAGTTTCATAAAGACTACCGATGGGGTTTCTTCCCCTCTGTTTCATTAGGCTGGCGTTTGAGCGAGGAGAACTTTATGCAGGCTTACAAGGAACGTGTGGGTGACTTGAAACTGCGTACTTCTTTTGGTATCTTGGGTAACCAGTCTATTGGTACTTATGACCGTTTTACTGTTTACGAACTGTACAACAACTCTTACGCATATAATAACCAGACAGTATCAGGCGCAGGTTTTAAGTTAGGTAAGGATAATTTGACTTGGGAAAAGACCAAAACCTTCAACGTGGGTGTAGACGCTTCGTTCTTCAATAACGCTTTGAATGTGACGTTCGACTATTTCTACAAGCGTACGAGCGACATTTTAATGAAGCCCCTTGTGCCTTCGGTATTCGGTACGGATATGGCGATGGACAACATTGGTGAGATGCAGAATCAAGGTTGGGACCTCTCTATCAACTATCGTTTGAAAACGGGAGCCGCAAATCATAACTTCAACTTCAATCTTGGTGACTCTTGGAATGAAGTGCTGAAGTACCCTGGTCACGAAAGAATCTCACAAATAGAGGAGTTGAGCGTATCACCCGTGAAGGATGTCCGTTGGAGTCTTACTACGGTTACAAGATGGACGGCTTTTTCCAAAGCTACGAGGAGATTGAGGCATCGGCTATTCCTGTAGGTGGAAAGGTACAGCCGGGTGACGTGAAGTTTGTAGACCGTAACGAAGATGGTGTCATCGACTCGAAGGATAAGTTTATCTTGGGTAATGCCTTCCCTCGTCTTACTTTCGGTTTCAACTACAATGTAGAATGGAAAGGATTCGATTTCGGTATGTTCTGGCAGGGTGTGGGCAAGCGTGACATGATGCTTCGTGGTGAATTGATTGAACCGTTCCACGCCAATTACTCTTATAATATCTATAAGCATCAACTGGATTTCTGGACTCCTACCAACACCGATGCACGTTGGCCGAGACTTACTGCTCCGGGTTCTACTTCCAACAGAAACAACTACGGAAACGGACAAGGTTCCGACCTATTCTTGATGGATGGAAAATACCTGCGTCTGAAGAACTTGCAGATTGGTTACACATTCCCTAAAACATGGAGCCGCAAGGTGGGTATGGAAAAGGCACGTATCTATGTCAACGGACAAAACTTGCTGACTTTCAGTAATAACTCGTTTATTGACCCTGAATCTTCTGAGTTCGACTCTAAGATGGGTAATAGTGGCGCCAATTCTGGTAGAAACTACCCGACGCTCCGTTACTATGGTTTCGGTATAGACATTGAATTCTAAAAACAACAGATAACTATGAGACTAAGAAAATATATAGCTTTTGCCGGAATGGCTGTTCTGATGCTTTGCAGTTGCAACGAGATGGAGAACGCACCGACAAACAAATTTACGGATAACTCTTATTGGACTTCCACCACCAAAGCCCAGTATGTGGTGAACATGGCTTACAGCCAGATGTACAATGCAGGCCGTATGTGGAGCGATGAAAGTTTGAGTGACAATGCTTACGACGGTCGCAGTGTGGACGACCAACGTGCCATTCGCAAAGGTATGGCTACTCCCTCGCTCGACATCTTCAAGAATGAATGGAAAGACCTTTACGGAGGCATAAAGACCTGCACGTGTTCCTTGAAAAGGTGGATCTGGTACCCAACATGGACGCATCTGTTAAAGCACGTATGATTGCCGAGATACGCTATATCCGTGCAAGCCTCTACTTCCGTCTGACTAACCTTTATGGTGCAGTACCTTTCTTTACGGAGGACATCACGCTGGAAGAATCGCGGAGTGTAAGTCGTACAGACCGCGAAACCATTATCAGCTTCATTCACCAAGAATTGGAAGACATCAAGGATGCGCTTCCCACTCGCGACCAATTGCCCGAAGAAGACAAGGGCAAAATTACTAAAGGTGCCGTTTGTGCTTTGCAGGCTCGTGTCTACTTGATGGATAGCGACTGGAACAATGTGATGCTTTATTGCGACAATCTGATGAACAAACAGGGCGAATATGGTACTTATGCCTTATTTCCTGATTATGCCGGGCTTTTTGATGAAGCCAATGAGTATAATGAAGAGATTATCATGGACCGTTCTTATGTACAATTTGATTACTTGGGGTGAGATGGTAGACATGATTCCTTTGTCAAGAGGCGGACGTGCCGTGAACCGTGTGCCGCAGCAATCGTTGGTAGACACTTATCTGATGCTTAGTGGAAAGACTATCAGTGAAGCCGGGACAGATTATAACCCTGCTTATCCTTACGACAACCGTGACCCACGTCTCACCGCTACTATCATTTATGATGGCTATGACTGGAGTGGCAATGTGGACGATGGCAGTAAAGACGTAGTCATCAACATTCGTCCGGGTTCGGGAACCGATGCCTACGATGGTGGTGGAAACGGCACTTCTACCGGTTATTTCACCCGTAAGTATTATAATCCGCAGGCTCCCGGTGACCAGAATTCCGGTATGAATATCATCACTATGCGCTATGCTGACATCTTGCTGATGTATGCTGAGGCTGTTCACGAAACAAGCGGTATGACTGAAGAGGTATGGAACAAGACCATCCGTCCCATCCGCGAACGTGCCGGATTTACTGCCGATGCAGCCTTGAACTTTCCTGCCGGAAAGAGCAAGGAAGAGATGAGGCAGATTATTCGCGACGAACGTCGTGTAGAAATGGCGATGGAAGGTTTGCGCTGGTATGATATTAAGCGTTGGAAGGCTGGTAACGAATACTTGTCGGGCAAGGTGCGCGGTGCAAGCTTCGTGGACGAGAACAAGCTTGACACTCGCAAGTTCGAAGAGGCAAGAGATTATCTTTGGGCAGTTCCTATCAGTGAAATCAATTTGAATCCCAATCTGGCGCCTAACAATCCGGGATATGGAAATTAACGTGTATCTAAACTCATTAAAAACAATAGAACAATGAAAACAATATTCTCAACAATAGCTCTTTTTTCGGCAGTCCTCTTTGCTACGTCTTGTACGGAAGACATGGAATACAAGGATTCCAAAGTTTCCTCAGTAAATCAGTTGTATGAACCCACTGACGGCAAGGAAGTAGTCTTGCAATCGTCGGCCAGCGCCAGCCTGTTCTTTGAATGGGAGTCGGCCAAGGCTGAAGATAGCGGTGCCCCTCTTTATGAAGTGGTATTCGATAAAGAAGGTGGAGATTTTTCTAAGCCTATTTACAAAGTGCTTTCTGACAATGGCGGTTCTTTGAGCTATGCTACCATCAGCCACAAGACATTGAACAAGGTTGGTGCGGCTGCCGGATTGAACAGTGGTGAGACGGGTACACTTGTTTGGACAGTAATGGCTTCCAGAGGTTTGAATTCTGTAATGGCAAAGGAAAGCAAGAAGCTCACCATCACTCGCTTGGTGGGATTTGAAGAGATTCCGGCACAGCTTTACTTGACGGAAGTGCTACTGAAGGTGGTATGGATGCTTCTAAGGCTGTGGCGTGTGCTTCACCCGAAAAGGATAAGTTCGAAGTCTTTACGAAGTTGGAAGGCGGAAAGACTTACAAACTGGTAGATAGAGCAGCCGAAGGTGCCAAGGTGTTTTATATCAATGGCAATAAGATTATGGAAGGCGAAGGCGAGACAACCGTAGAAAAGACGGGAGTTTACCGCATTGAGATGGATTTCTCCATTGCATCTGTAACCGTCAGGGAAGTAAGTAAGATGGAATTCTACTTCTGTCCGAGTGGTGCCGCAACTTTTGAATTGCCTTATGTTGGAAACGGTGTGTTCTGCGGTCAGGATAAAATTGAGTTCAAGCAAGAAGGATGGGGGCGCGACCAACGCTATAAGTTCTTGATGACTTATGCTGATGGTAGTATACAGTATTGGGGAACCAAGAATACTACAGACTCTAATCCTGGTGCGGCTACTCCCGAAGATCCTTATTTCTACATTATGGAGACTCCTGATAACCAATGGGATCAGAAGTGGAAACTGAACAATGAATTCGATGGTGCGGCCGATGGCCACAATCCGGGTGCCATCACCAAGATTAGTGTGATATTCAATGTGGAGAACTATACTCATAAAGTGGAATTGGCCAACTAATTTAAGGAGAGATTATGAAAAAAATATTATTTTGTCTGCCCCTGCTTCTTTTGGCACTTCAATCGTGCGAGATAGAAGATGAGTATATGTATGATAAGGGGCTTTACACCATAGATTGGGATGCGGCTGCGACAGCAGTTCTGTGACCCTGATAGATCGTTTCTGGAATACGGAAGAGAATTATTTCAACTACGGGAATGACGGTTCAATCAAGGATTTCCATTATTGGCCGCAGGCTCATGCTATGGATGTGATGATAGATGCTTACAATCGTACCGGAGATAGCAAGTACAGCGACTTGTTCGACAAATGGTATGTCGGTATCAAGGCAAAGAACGGTGGCAGTTATTGGAACAACTTTTATGATGATATGGAGTGGATTGCTCTCACCATGATTCGCTTGTACGAAGTTACTGATGAAAACAAGTATCTGGAAACTTCTCAAGAGATGTGGAATGAAATCAAGACCGGTTGGAACGATTACGCAGGTGGTGGCATTGCTTGGACTCACGACCGGCTATGGAGCAAAAATGCTTGTTCCAACGGTCCTGCTGCTTTGATTGCTGCTCGTCTTTACCGTATTAACGGGAATCAGGAGGATTTGGATTGGGCTGTCAATATTTATAAATGGGAGCGTGAAAATTTATTTAACCCTGCTACCGGCGCCATCTATGATAATGTGAACGGTGAAACGGGTGAGTTGAGTACACTTTCTCTTTCTTATAACCAAGGTACATTCTTGGTGCTGCTTACGAACTGTATAAGATCACAGGAGAAGAGTCCTATTTGAAAGATGCTCGTAAGGCTGCCAATTTCGGTATCAGTAATAGCAGCATGATAGATACTGGAAACAATTTACTTCGTGATGAAGGCGATGGTGACGGAGGTTTGTTTAAGGGTATTTTCATGCGTTATTATGTGCAGTTGATTATGGAACCGAATTTGGACCCCATATATAAGAAGAAATTCATCACTTTCTTTAACAATAATGCTGAAATCTTGTGGCGAAAGGGAATCAATAAACTTGATTTGCTGTATAATACTAACTGGGCAATGAACAATAGCGGTAACAACCATTTGACTACGCAGACAAGTGGTTGTACTTTGATTGAAGCCAAAGCTCTCTTTGAAAAGAGCCTGAAATAAGTTAGCAATTAAAAGTGTGTCGAAACTCAATCTGGTTATTGGGTTTCGGCACATTTTTTTTAGAGCCAGTTTTAATTGGCAGTTATTTTGGAAATAATGTTTTTAGAGACAACAGTTTTTTATATAAAATAAACACAAAAGATGAAACAGAATCAATATTTATTTCTACTGTTCGCCCTGATTGTTCTGACGGGCTGTGGCGGTACGCAGAAGAAATTAACCGAATATGTCAATCCTTTCTTGGGTACGGCTACTTTGTGGGAGCCTGAGGACTTAGGGTATACGCGCAAAATAAAGTCACGTACATGGGGTGCGGAAACTTATCCGGGTGCTACCTTGCCCAACGCAATGGTGCAGCTCAGCCCCGTTACACAGTTTCGTAGCGGTGCGGGCTATCAATATGAGGACACTGTGATTTATGGTTTTTCACATACTGCTAAAGGGCATTGGAACTTGTTGCATGTCCCCATGTTGCCAGTGGTGGGAACTATCGCTCCGGGTAATTATTGCTCCGGGTTTAGTCACGAGAAGGAATCTGCGCATCCGGGGTATTACCAAGTTTATCTGGAACGCTATAAAGTGAACGCCGAGTTGACCAGTACCTTGCGTTGTGCCTACCATAAATATACTTTCGGCAAGGGCGACGATAAGTCATTATTGGTAGACATCCGCCGTTCTAATAATGATGTCCGTGATTGGAAGATTGAGAAGGTTGACGATAATACGTTCACGGGTTATCAAGATGGCGATGGTAAAATCTACTTTTACGCTAAGACCAACTATAAAATAGGCCAAGTGGAAATGGTAAAAGACGACAAACATGAGGTGGCTGTGCTGCGTTTTATCGACAGCAAAGGTGTTGAACCTTTGGAAGTGAAGGCTGGTTTCTCGTTTGTGAGTATAGAGAATGCTCAAATGAATTTGAAGGCCGAAATGTTGAACAAAAGTTTTGCACAAGTGGCAGAAGAAGCCGATGCGGCTTGGGAAGCACTCCTCTCCAAGATTCAAGTTGCAGGTGGCACGGAACGTGAAAAGAGATTGTTTTATTCTACTTTCTTCCATGCTTTTAAATGGCCGGCTTTGCGTAGCGATGTGAATCATGAATATACTGATGTCCGTGGCGAAGTAGTGAATAACGGCTTCCACTATTACACTGACCCTTCTTTTTGGGACGATTATCGCAACAAACTGGTACTCATAGGTATGATTTCTCCCGATGTGACTACTGACATCATTAGGTCTATTATTGACAAAGGCGAGAAGCGTGAGCGCTACATGCCCACCTTCTTCCATGGTGATCACGCTTCCACTTTTATTTCTGGTTCTTGGTTGCGTGGTTTGCATGATTTCGATCTGGAGCGTGCTTATAAGTTGATTCTGAAAAATGCTACGGTGCCCGGTAAAGGAGGACGTCGCTATTTGGATGAGTATATGGAGCGAGGTTGGATTGCTGAAAAAGACACAGTGAATGTACACATGGGACGAATACAAAGGGGCTGTGACCAAGACCCAGGAATATGCTTACGATGACTATGCCGTAGCCTTGGTAGCCAAGGAGCTGGGAGATGAAGCCAACTACAAGCTGATGATGGAACGCTCCAACAACTACAAGACGCTATTCGACCCCTCTACCGGCTTTTGGAGAGGTAAGATTGACGATGGTAGCTGGATTCAGGATTTCGATCCGTATTATCCCTATTACCAGTACATGTACCGTGAGGCCAATGCATGGAACGCCCTCTTCTTCGCCCCCCACGACCCCGAAGGCATGATTAAGCTCTATCCCAGTAAAGAGGCGGTGGAGGCTAAACTGGATTCCTTATTCAGCGAACCGTGGAGAGGTTACGAGGCCCACAACCTGACCGGATTCATCGGAAACTATTGTCACGGAAACCAGCCGGGACACAGCATTCCTTACACCTATTATTTCATAGACAAACAAGAGAAAGCCCAATGCATTCTCGACAGCCTGATGAACCACTACTATGACATGGGTGCCGACAAGCTGGCTTATGCAGGGATGGATGATGCCGGCGAGATGTCTTCGTGGTATGTGCTCAATGCTATTGGACTTTACACTTATTCGCCTGCCGATCCTGAATATATTGTTACTGTTCCCTTGTTCGATAAAGTGACGTTCAATCTGAATGGTCGTCCCTTTACGATTGTGAAGAAAGGAAGCGGCAAGAAGATTATTGACATTACTTATGACGGTAAAAAGATTGACGGTTACTTTATCACCCATGACCAACTGAGGGAGGGCAAGGAACTGGTGATTACTACGGAATAGATAAACAATGGAGTTATGAAAAGAAATATACTGCTTCTATTCACATTCTTTGCTTGCATTACTGTACAAGGGCAGACTCCGGTTCGTTTGGTTGATCTGAGGAGCGAACATCTTGACAGACCTATAGGTTTGGATAATCCCGTTCCACGCCTTTCTTGGCGGATGGAAGATGGTAGGCAGGGAGCTGTGCAGACTTCCTGGCGGATTGTGGTAGACGAAGACTCGTTGAATGTGGTCAATGGCTGTGGCAGGATGTGGGATAGTGGAAAGAACGATTCCCGTAATCTGCTTGTGGCCTATGCGGGCAAAAAACTGCAGCCTTTCACTAGATATTATTGGAAAGTAATCTGCAGCGACATGGAATATAAGGAGACTGCTTCTCCTGTCTCTTACTTTGAAACGGGCATGATGGGGATGCAACATTGGCAAGGTGCTTGGATTGGCGATGGCAAGGATATTCATTATGGGCCTGCCCCTTACTTCCGAAAAGAGTTCAAGACCGGCAAAAAGGTAAAGTCAGCGCGTGCTTATATTGCCGCTGCTGGACTATATGAGCTTTACATCAATGGCGAGAAGATAGGAGACCACTGCCTTGCCCCTCTCTATACCCGCTTTGATCGCCGCAACTTGTATGTGGCTTATGATGTGACTTCACAATTACAGAATGGTGACAACGCTATTGGCGTACTTTTGGGTAACGGCTGGTATAACCATCAATCCAAAGCAGTGTGGGACTTCGACCGTGCCCCTTGGCGCAACCGTCCCGCTTTCTGTCTGGACTTGCGCATTACTTACACCGATGGAAGCGTGGAGACTATTCCCACCGATCTCAGTTGGCGGACAGCGTCGGGTGCAATCACTTTTAATAGTATCTATACTGGCGAGCACTACGATGCACGTCTGGAGCAGAAAGGATGGAGCACTCCGGAATTCGATGATTCCAAGTGGCGCGGAGTAGCCTATCGGAGTGTACCTTCTTCCAATGTCACTGCCCAGCAAGTACATCCCATCCGTAATGTAAAGATTTTCCCCGCCGTCTCTTTCCGCAAAGTGGACGAGAAAACATACATCTATGATTTCGGGCAAAATATGTCCGGTGTGACTTGTATTCATGTTTCGGGTGAACGGGGAACGGAGGTCAGAATCAAACATGGCGAACGCTTACATCCAAATGGCCGCCTCGATCTCTCGAACATTGATGTCTACTTTCGAGGCGATAAGGAGAAAGACCCTTTTCAGACGGACATTCTCATTCTGAGTGGAGAAGAGGATGAGTTCATGCCCGATTTAATTACAAGGGATTTCGTTATGTGGAGGTAGTGGCAGATAAGCTATTGAGCTTGACCAAAACAGCTTGATTGCTTACTTCATGCACAGTGATGTGCCGGCAGTAGGTAGCTTGGAATCTTCGAGCCCACTGATAGGCAAGCTGCTCCATGCTGCCAATCACTCTTACCTTTCCAATCTGATGGGCTACCCCACCGATTGCCCTCAGCGCGAGAAGAACGGTTGGACTGGTGACGGTCATTTTGCCATTGAGGCAGCATTTTATAACTTTGATGGAATTACCGTTTACGAAAAATGGTTGGCCGACCATCGTGACGAACAGCAGCCCAACGGAGTGCTGCCCGATATTATTCCAACTGGTGGATGGGGATATGGTACAGACAACGGGCTGGACTGGACTAGTACTATTGCCATCATCCCTTGGAATATCTACCTCTTCTACGGTGATAGCAAGCCCTTGAGCGATTGTTACGAGAGCATCAAACGTTATGTGGATTATGTGGAGCGTATCTCTAACAATCATCTCACTACGTGGGGGCGCGGAGACTGGGTGCCGGTGAAGTCAAAATCCAATAAAGAGCTGACTTCCTCGGTCTACTTTTATGTAGATACCAAGATTTTGGCCGCTGCTGCCAAACTCTTCGGCAAACAGGCCGATTACGAATATTATAATGCCTTGTCGGAGGAGATAAAGCAAGCTGTCAATGATAAGTTCCTGAATCGAGAAACAGGCATCTATGCCGAAGGTTCACAAACCGAATTGAGTGTTCCCTTGCAATGGAAGATTGTGCCCGAAGAGTTGATAGGAAAAGTGGCAGCTAACTTGGCACATAAGGTAGAGGAGGACGGTTTTCACTTGGATGTGGGTGTATTAGGAGCTAAAGCTATTCTGAATGCACTCAGCGAAAATGGTTATGCTGAAACAGCTTATAAGGTGGCTGTACAGGACACTTATCCTTCATGGGGTTGGTGGATGGTGAACGGTGCCACTACGCTGCTCGAGAACTGGGATTTGCAGGCTACTCGTGACATCTCGGACAATCATATGATGTTCGGTGAAATAGGTGCTTGGTTCTACAAGGGGCTGGGAGGTATTTTCCCTGATCCCGCGCAACCTGGTTTTCAAAACATTCTGCTCCGTCCCCATTTCATAAAGGGATTGAAACGGTTTGAAGCTCGTCATCGGTCGCCTTACGGTGAAATTGTTTCTCGCTGGGAATGGAAAGGGAAATGTGTGCATTATGAAGTTACAGTGCCCGCTAACAGTACAGCTACACTCACTTTACCTGACAAGGCCGAGAATGTACGGGTGGTGGAACTGGCGGCAGGAAGATATGAGTTTATTGTAAAGTGACCCTGTACTTTTCATTTATGCTTGCAAATATGTAATTAGCGGGTTTGCCACGTTGTTGTGGCATAACTCGCTAATTTTTATAGTCGGTATGTTAAGGGATGGCTTTTTCATTCTTATAGCCTGATCTTTCCCTCCAACCGTATATCTTCCGATGAAGCCCCTATCAGCAGCTTCACCGTTCCGGGTTCTACAACGAACATCTGCTTTCCTTCGTTCCAATAGCCGAGCTCTTCTTTGGGCACGGTAAGCGTCACTTTCCGGGTTTCGCCGGCCTTGATGGGGATACGCCTGAAGGCGCGCAACTGCTTGGAAGGACGTTCCACTTTGGATTCCGGATAGCTGGCATAGAGCTGCACGACTTCTTCCCCGTCGCGTCCGCTGGTATTCTTCACTGATACCGTCACGCGGATGTTCTTCTTGTCTTGCTTGAAGGATTCAATCTTCTCGTATGCAAAGTCGGAATAGCTCAGACCATAGCCGAAAGGATAGAGCACCGGGCCCTGGTGGTACATATACGTGCGTCCGTTGCGGATGTCGTAGTCCATTATGTCGGGTAGGTCAGTGATGTCTTTCACCCACGTCTGTACGGTACGTCCGGCTGGATTCACCTTGCCGAAGAGTACGTCGGCCAGTCCGTTGCCCTGCTCCTGACTGCAGTGGGTGATGTGGACGATGGCAGGCACGTGCTCCTGGCTCCAGTTGATGGTGTAGGGGAAGCTGCTGACGAGCACCAGTATGGTATTGGGATTGGCCTTGAGCACCAGCTTCACCAAGTCTTCATCGGGCAGCATCAGCGATTTGCGGTCCACGGCTTCGCGGCCGTCACTGGGACGGGAGAGAACTTCCAGTCCGCACGCGTGCCGTAAGGATGGTTTCCTACACACACGATGGCAACGTCGGCGGCTGCAGCAGCCTTTTCTGCCTGGCCCATGCGGTTGTCTTCGGCGTGGATGATTTCGGTTCCTTCTTTCACAGCATTGCGTATGCCACTCAGAATCGTTGTTTCGTAAGGCGGGGTACCACTATACCAATCTTGCACGATTTTGTCCGAATACGGGCCTATAACGGCTATTTTACGCAGCTTTCCGGCATCGAGTGGCAGGAGTTTTTTGTTTTTCAATAACACCACGGACTTGGCGGTGACTTCCCGTGCCAGCCTGCGGGCTTCTGCTGTCATGAAAGGCGGTGTCTCCGTACTGTTCTTTCCGATAGAGAGATAAGGGTTACGGGAGTTGTCCCCGTCCAGCAAGCCGAGCTTGAGGGCGACGAAGATGTTCCCGCGGATAGCCTTGTCGATGTCGACTTCGGTCAGTAATCCCTTTTCCAGAGCTTCCTTGACGTAAGGAACGTATGCGTCGAGAAATTGTCCTGTGGTGGCTTTTACTACGGCAGCGGCACCCTCCGCAAAGCTCGGAAAACTCTTGTGCGCTTCAATCAGCAGTTTCAGGGCACCGCCGTCCGTACAGATGATACCGTTGTTGCCCCACTGCTTGCGGGTAATCTCTTCGAGGCAGGGATGGATGGACATGGGGATGCCGTTCCAACTGTTGTAGGCGGCCATGAAGGCACGGCTGCCTCCCTCGGTGATGCCTTTATAGAAAGGATAAGCATAGTATTCATGGAACAAGCGCGTGTCGAAGTCGGAGGAAGTGCTGTCCCGTCCGTCCTCGTTGCTGTTGGCAAGGAAATGCTTCATCAGAGAGGCGGTTTTCCAGTAGCGGGGATGATTGCCTTGCAGGCCGCGTACGCTGGCAATGGTGAGTTGGGCGGTGAGGAAAGCATCTTCTCCGAAACTCTCCTCGGTGCGTCCCCAGCGTGGGTCGCGGGCAAGGTCGGCATTCGGAGCGCGCATCACGAGGGCATGACGCTTGTTGCCGGTGGTCTGCATGTAGTAGCGGGCTTCTTCAGCGGCTTGTTCCGCTACTTTCTGCACCAAATCGGTGTCCCATGTGGAGCCCAGACCGTAGGATTGGGGGAATATGGTGGTGGGGCAGTCTGTGGGGACTACTTTCCCGTCTTCCGTTCTTTGGCGTCCGCCCCACATGGCAGGCCCGCCGAGGGTCAGCCCGTGCAGTCCTTCGTAGTGTCCGCAACGGGGAATGTTGAGGCGGGGGACACCGAGGTCGGTGGAAAGAAGGTTTATCTTTTCATCCAATGTCAGGATGGAAAGAAGATGGTCCACGCGCTGTTCGTCGGTGAGCGTGGTATCTTGGAAGGCTTGTGTTTGTTGTGCGCTTGTCTGCAGGCAAAGCAGCAGAGAGAAAATGAGGAGTAGTGACTTGTTTCTCATGGTTCATTAGGGTTTAATGGATTCAATGTAGTGGGTTGTCATAGCAAACATTCTTGGTTGTTATCTCAATCTATACCTTTTGTCTGCACGAGATGTGCATCTCATGATGTACGAGATGTATATTTCATGCAACTTGAGATGCGCATCTCGTACATGAAAGGATAGGGGATTATGGGATGGACATTCGTTGCAACCGTCCGTCCTGCGGCAGGCAGAGCAACCCTTCGGCTTTCTTTTCGTCTGCCAGATACTTCTTCCACGTAATCTTGTCCCACTTCATCTGGTCTGTGCATTGTGCCACGGGGATATGGGGGATGGCCGAACCGTCCTTTACAAGAATGATGATGGGCAGGGTGCCGCACTCGATATGGTTCCATCCCGGAGCATACACCTTTCCGGTCTGGTAGTCTATCCATTTCTGCCGTCCGGGGAGGTAGACATCCCGTCCGCTGCCCTCTTCGAGCATGGGGGCCACGAGGAGATTGGAGCCGAACATGTACTCGTCCTCTACCAGCCATGCACCCGGGTCGTCGGGATACTCCAGCAGCAGGGCGCGGAGCATCGGCCAGCCGTTCTCGGTGCACTCTTTGGATTGTGCGTATACATAGGGCATCAGTTTGTACTTCAGCTCGGCGCAACGGCGGAAATAGTCTGTGAACTCTTTCCCGTAGTACCACGGCTCAGTGGGAGGTGCTCCGTGCACGCGGCTGTGGCTGGTGAGGAAGCCGAAGGGCAGCCAGCGGCGGTAGAGGCTTTCGGGGCTTTGGGTCACGAAGCCGCCTATGTCATTGCTCCAGAAGCAGAACCCGCTCAATCCGATGGAGAGACCGCTGCGGACGGTTCCCTCGAAACCGGTTTCGGTGGTGGCGGCATCACCGCCCCAGTGCAGCGGATAGCGTTGTGAGCCTGCCCATGCAGAGCGTGCCCAGATGATGTTTTCGCCGTGCAGCTTCTTGATGATGTCGGCCACGGTTTTGTTGTAGCGCAGCGGGTAGAGGTTGTGTTCGTACAGTCCGCTACGGCCGTTGGCATAGATGGCATCCAGTGGGGCACCTTCGCCGAAGTCTACTTTGATGGCGCTTACACCCATTTCAATCAGGTTGCCGAGCTTCTTTTGATACCACTGCACGGTTTCGGGGTTGGTGAAGTCCAGCACCACGTCCTCGTAGGGGAGCTGTCCCTTGCCGTTGCGCACGTACAGACCGCGTTCTACCAACTCAGGGAAGAACTTGTTTTTCGGAGTGAAGTAGGGAAGTTGCCAGAGGCAGGTGCGGAAACCTTGTGACCTCAGGTCGGTGAGCATCTGCCGGGGATTGTCGAAGCGGTCGGCGGCAAAGGCGTAGTCGCATTGCCAGTCCACGCTGAACCAGCCGGTATCGAAGTGGATGACATCGCTCGGTATCTTGTTCTCACGCAGTTTCCGGGCTACGTCGCGGCCCTCTGCTTCGCTGAAGTAGGTGATGCGGCTCATCCAGGTGCCGAAGCTCCACAAGGGGGGCATTTCGGGCCGTCCTACCAGTGCGGTGTATTCGCTCAGCATCTCCTTCGGCGAACCTAGGAAGATGAAGATGTCCATCGCTTCGTCTGCCATGAAGAGTTTGGTGGCTCCGATGTAGGAACAGCCGAAGTCGCAGGTCACGGGGGCGGAAGTGTGTATGAACATGCCGTAGCCACGGTTGCTGAAGAAGAAGGGGATGGGCTTGTACATGTCCGGGGTTTCGGGGCCTGCGGGTCGGTGACAAAGAGGTTGACCTTCTGCCGGCCTTGTTCAGTGCGGTGGCGGACTCGCCGCAACCGTAGATTTTCTCGTTCGGCGCGAGGCTGAATACGGGATTGATGCTGCGTGAGTTGTCCGAGCCGCGCTTGATGAAGCTGAATGGAGGTACCTTGACCTGCGTAGAGTCGTTGTCGCTCCAGCAACGGGTCTGTGTCAGCAGGCGTCCGTCGGCGTCTTTCAGTACCAGACGCCAGGGATAGTTCTGGATGAGCAGGCTGCCGTATCGGGAGGTGTACAGCGTACCTTTGTCCGTCTTCTCGGCTTTCCAGAAGGAGCGTCCGTCGGCGGGCTTTCCTATGAGCATGGGGTCATCGGCATCTTCTTTCGGTACGATGGGCGAGGTAAGCATACGGATGCGGAGGGTACGTTCGCTGACCGGTTCGACGGTGAACGTCAGTTGTGGATTGTTGTCGTAGGCCGTCTCTGGGAAGTCCAGCGACTGGAGGGGCTGGTGCAGGTAGGTGTTTGCATTGAATGCCTGGCGGGGCATCAGTTGCTGGCGTTTCCACTGGACAGTCCCCTTGCCGGTGGAGGTGTCGAACGATACCAGGCTGTCGGCGAAGAAATAGGTGTTGCTGAGGTCCAGAAAATCCTGGCTCATGTCTTTCGACTGGGAAAGCAGGTATTGCACGCCGGCATTTGTTTTCAGTTGGGCATGCGCAGGTGGGGTGGCAGTTGCTGCCAGCAGCATAAAAGCTGCCCCTTTCATCAGTTGTCTCTCTTTCATGATAAATATATGATTTACGGTTACTGTTTCGATGCCGTAAAAGTAGAGAAATCCACACAGATGAAAGGGGTGGGTATGTTGCTTATGTAGGGCTGAAATGTTTATTTGGAAGCTTTCTTCCCGTAGAAACACATGAAATATACCCCGATAATCACAAACGGGATACTGAGCCACTGGCCCATGTTCAGCGTCATGCTGTCCTCAAAGTTCACCTGGTTTTCTTTCAGGAACTCGATGAAGAAACGGAAGGTGAAAATCTCCGTCAGGCAGAGTCCGAAGAAGAAACCGCGGTGATAGGGCAGGGAGCTTCGGCCTGCACGGTGGTTGATTTCCGCTTGGTGGTGCTGAAATCTGTTTCGAGCTTGGTCTCTTGTTTCTTCTGCCCGCGTTTGTATAGCCAGACCATTCCCAAGAAGAAAATGAAGTAGGCAATGGCTTCGTAGAGCTGTGCCGGATGGCGGGGCAACATGTCTTCCCGCTCGAAGATGAATGCCCAGGCACGTCGGTCGGTTTGCCGATGATTTCGGAGTTCATCAGGTTGGCAAGGCGGATGCAGCAGGCGGTGATGGGAGTGGCAACAGCTATCATGTCGAGCACGTCCATGTAGTGCATCTTCGTTTTGCGGCAGTACATCCAAAGGGCGATAATCAGGCCCAGCGTGCCGCCGTGGCTGGCAAGGCCGGTGTAGCCCGTCATCTTCCAACTGCCGTCCGGCAGGATTTTTATGGGGAGAATCATCTCGAGGAAATGGTCCTGGTAGTAGGCCCAGTCGTAGAATATGCAGTGGCCCAGTCGTGCGCCTATCAGTATGCCGAAGAAGCAATAGAAGAAGAGAGGTTCGAATTTCTTTTCGTCTATTCTGCGGTCGCTATACTGGCGTTGCACGATGAAGTAGGCAAGAGCAAGACCGATAATCCATAACAGTCCGTAGTAGCGGATGGATATGCCGAAGAACTTGAACAGTTCGGGGTCGGGATTCCAGTTGATGGTGAGTAATGATAACATATTTATTGAAGAATTAAATTACCGAATTACGGGGTTGTCCGGGACAAAGGTATGAAAATATCTTATTGGGTGATTCTTTGTGACGGTTTATTTGAAGCCTATCTTGTTACGGGGCTTGTCGGACTGCCGTTTGGAAGATTGCATTTCAGCAAGAGTCCGGTTGATGAGTTCGAGCTGGATACGAGTGTCTTCGTTGATGTCGTTCAGGTCGGTGAAGACTTCTTCGATATAGGCTTTGAGGTTTTGTACTTCTTGTTCCAGGCTGTCGAGGCAGTTGGCGGGAGAAGTGGTTATCAGTTGGCGGACGGCTACGAAGGCACGCATGATGGCGATGTTGACTTCGATGGCGGTGTCGCTGTTCAGCACTCCGGAGAGCATGGCAAGCCCTTGTTCGGTGAAAGCATAGGGGAGTTTACGGGTTCCTCCCCAACTTGATGTTCCATTTTGGAATATCAAGTCTGATTTCATTTTCTCAAATTCCTCTTTGGTCAGTTGAAACATGAAGTCCGATGGGAATCTTTTTATGTTTCTTTTGACAGCTTTGTTTAGATTGCCGGTGGTGACTTAATAAAGTGCAGCCAGAGCGAAATCAAGCATCACTCTTTGTCCTCTTAGTTCATATATTTTTTGTTGTACAATGATTGTTAATTCCATCATTACCTATGATTAGTCTATTTACTATTCTGAAAGTCATTTGTATATTGGGGAGGTTACGATTTGTGGCGGTTTATTTGAACTTCTCCGCCACCATCCTATACGTCGGCACTCAATTCCTTGCTCCTCTGCAGCTGTAATCATGTCGAAAAGCAAGCCTTGTACTTCGCTCTGATGTCCTTTTGCCATATCTTTCTGCATGGAGGCGGTGCTTTCGGGGGCGAGTTTGTCTATTACTTTGAGGTTGTACTCCACAATGTCTTCCTTGAAGGCTATGCCCAGTTTCCTGCCCAGGGCTGCACTTTCTTGGGACAGTCCGATGAAGGTGTTGCGCACCTCGCCCGGTTTCTGTACTTCGCCCATAGGCACGTCATAGTAGGCTCCGGTGACTGCCATAGCGGAGATGAACGACCACTTGACGAATGTGTCCCGGTCGATGTCGTCGGAGATGTCGGCTTTGATGCCGCTCTCCTGCAAATCACGTTGCACGGCTTCCAATGTTTCACGGGAAACAATCGTGCTGCGGTGTGCCCCATAGACGAGGCGGAAAATCTTTCCCATCTGCGTGATTTCTCCCCGTCCCGATACAAAGCCTACGATGTAGATGCAGCCGTCGAGCACCGTGACGCCGGGGACCAGACGCTGGATGCGGGGGCCGGTGCCGTAGACATTCAGAATAGGGATGACTACCGTATGTTCGTGTGCGGCGCTTTTGATGAGTTCCGTAATGGAGTCTACGGAATAGCCTTTGACGCAGACGAAGATGACATCTGCCTTGTAGTCCGCAGATGTTGATACGAGAGCAGTGTATTCTTCTGCCGTATAGGCGGGTACTCTCAGTGCATATTCACCTTTCAGGTCGGAGTGCAGTTGCAGGCCGTTTTCGCGTATGGCGGCAAGGTGTTCGCCACGGGCAATGCAGGTGACGTCTTTGCCGGCAAGTGCGAGGAAGGCGGCGATGCTTCCGCCTACGCCGCCAGTACCGGCGATGAGGTATTTCAGAGGATGGGTTGTCATAACTGTAGTGTGTATGGTTAATGTTATTGAACGTAATTTTCTTTATTCCAGTTGCAATTGTTTGTTGAGTTTGGCGGTATATAGGGTGGTTTTCATTCCTTCGTTACGTTTGCTGAGCATCAGGAGGGTATTCTCGTCTACGTAGTTATCAATGAGAATAATTGTCTTTCGGGCTGATTTTATCAGATTGGTGGTAAAGACGTAGGCATCGAATATCTGCCTTCAAAGAAGATGCCTTCTGCCGGGGGCAGGGGGTGCGGACAAAGAAATCTATCTTTTCTTCTGTCTTTGCAACACGTTGTTCCAATTGCTCCATGCGTTGGTTGACGGCGTAGCCTTTGAGGAGATATTCTTTGAGGACTTTTGTTGCCCATATTCTGAAGTCAGTACCTCTTTGAGACTTTACCCGGTAACCTACAGATATAATAACGTCAAGATTGTAATATGCTATATTACGTTTTACTTTACGGTTACCTTCTTGCTGAACTGTCAAGGAATACTTGACAGTTGAAATTTCCTGTAGTTCCTTTTCTTTGAATACGTTATTGGTATGCAAACTTATATTTTGCTTACTTGTCTGAAAGAGTTCTGCCATCTGTTGTTGTTTCAGCCAAACTGTGTCGCTTTCTAATCGGACTTCGAGCTTGAAAGTTTCTTCTGGTTGATAGAGTATTATTTTGCTTTTATCTTCCATGGTTTTTATTGGACTTTTCTGATTCTTTACTGCTTTCTTATGCAAACTTGTAAGTGTTTCTTACAAGTTTGCATCCTACTCAATTGTACTTTCAACCCTTAGTCGTCTGAGGTTTGTTACATGGGGAATTTGACTATCAATATACGCTGATCGGTTTCAATCGGCAATTCTTTATGTACGTTACACATTGAACCGGAAGTGCATAATGTCCCCATCCTGCACCACATACTCCTTGCCTTCCACGCCCAGCTTTCCGGCTTCGCGCACAGCGGCTTCGCTGCCATACTTGATATAATCCTCATACTTGATGACCTCTGCCCGGATGAATCCCTTTTCAAAATCCGTATGGATAACGCCGGCGCATTGTGGAGCCTTCCAGCCCTTGCGATAGGTCCATGCTTTTACTTCCATCTCTCCGGCAGTGATGAAGGTTTCGAGGTTCAGCAGGCTGTAGATAGCTTTAATCAAACGGTTGCAACCGCTCTCTTTCAGTCCCAGGTCTTCGAGGAACATCTGTTTTTCCTCGTATGTCTCCAGTTCGGCAATATCGGCCTCGGTCTGGGCGGAGATGATGATAAGTTCGGCATCCTCGCCTTGATGGCTTCGCGCACCTGCTCTACGTACTGGTTGCCGCCGGCGGCACTGACGTCATCCACGTTGCAGACGTAGAGCACAGGTTTGGTAGTAAGCAGGAACATCTGCTTGGCGCATTGTTCCTCGTCGTCGTTCTGCGGGATGACGGTGCGGGCGCTTTGTCCTTGTTCCAGGGCATCCTTGTAGCGGAGCAGGAGTTCGTACTCTATCTTTGCAGCCTTGTCGCCACCCACCTTGGCTATTTTCTCTACGCGCTTGATGCGGTTTTCCACGGTTTCGAGGTCTTTCAGTTGCAGCTCTGTGTCGATGATTTCCTTGTCGCGCACGGGGTTCACCGAACCGTCCACGTGGACGATGTTGCCGTTGTCGAAGCAGCGCAGCACGTGAATGATGGCGTCGCACTCGCGGATGTTGCCCAAGAACTGGTTGCCGAGTCCTTCACCTTTGCTGGCGCCCTTCACCAGTCCGGCAATGTCTACGATGTCGCACACGGCAGGTACGATACGCCCCGGGTGAACCAGCTCGGCGAGCTTCGTCAGTCGTTCGTCGGGTACGGACACTTGTCCCATTTGGGCGTCGATTGTACAGAACGGGAAGTTTGCCGCTTGTGCCTTTGCGCTGCTCAAGCAGTTGAAAAGAGTGGATTTTCCTACGTTGGGAAGGCCCACGATACCAGCTTTTAATGCCATAGTGTTATCTTGTTTTTTTAGTTATTGTTCAGTTAATTGGATGCAAAGATAGTGCAAACCGAATGCAGAATAAAATGAACTCGTTCATTTTTTATGCTGAGGTGCAGCCTATCTTCGCTTTTTTTAGCAAAGATAGTGCAAACCGGACAAACTTACTGAAAAATAGCTGATTTTTGCATACACCAACGAAGAAAGGAGGAGATGGGAGAGCCGCCGGAACGGTATTTAGAAATTCGTATTGAACGTGTAATTTGCATTAAAAGCATGACGATGAAACGATAAATTGATAGTTTTGTCGCAATTATAATTTAAGTATCATTCTATAAATCAATGCGATTATGAAAAACAAAGTAAGAAAAATTCTGATGATTTTATCATGTCTCATCAGCTTGTCTTTTACATTATCTGCACAGAATCCTTATCTGCCGCTTTGGGAATTTATTCCTGATGGTGAGCCCTATGTGTTTGAGGATCCTGACTGTCCCGGCAAGTACCGTGTCTATATTTATGGTTCGCACGACAATCTCAAGTGGATGTATTGCGGACGTGACCAAGTGGTGTGGTCGGCACCCGTAGAGGACCTGACCCGTTGGAGATATGACGGCGTGATATTTAAAGTCAATGAGTCGCCCGAGCTGTATAAACTGAATGCTGATGGAACCGACGACGTGCTTTTTGCCCCTGACGTGACAGTAACTACCGATGCCGATGGTAAGAAAACTTACTACCTCTTTCCGAATAATCAAGGTGGTGGACGCAATTCCATGATTGCCAAAAGCGACCGTCCCGATGGCCCGTTTACGGTATGCAACTGGCATAAGGAGCGTCCTCGCGAGACTTTCGGTTGTTTGGGATTCGACCCCGCAGTGTTTGTCGATGATGATGGACGTGTGTATGGTTATTGGGGATTTGGCATTTCGCATGGCGCGGAGTTGGACCCTGCTACCATGTGCACGGTAAAGCCGGGTACCGAAGTGGTGGAGAACATGATTTCAGGCTATCGGCAGGAAGGTATATTCCGCTTCTTTGAGGCATCCTCCATCCGCAAGATTGAGGATAAGTATGTGTTTATCTATAGCCGTACTACCGCTGAGGGTGAAGATGGCTTGCCGAACGCAGCAACTATACGCTGGCATACGCTTATAGCGAGCATCCTCTGGGTCCCTGGACCTATGGCGGAACAATCATCGATGCCCGTGCGCGCGAGTATGATGAAAAAGGCAATGTGATAGCTTCGGCCATGCCCGGTGGAAATACGCATGGCAGTATCTGCAAGATAGGAGGGCAATGGTACGTGTTCTATCATCGCCAGATAGGTACTGATTGCTATGCACGCCAGGCTATGGTGTCGGCCATTGATGTAAAGGTGGAAAAAGGAAAAGGTGGGAAAGTCGTGATTTCGCGCGGGGAATTCAACTCTGAGGGTTTCCTTCTTGAAGGGCTCAATCCTATGCAGCGCATCTCGGCCGGGTTGGCTTGTTGGCACACCAATCCCGGAGGTATCAAAGAGGTCTATCCCCATTATGTCTACACGGGGTCTTACATCCGGCCTGTGTACCGGGATAATAATCCCTATGCCGGCGATAACAACCACAAAATCCCGTTCGCTCCGGTGGTGAATAACACAAGTGGGTCGATTGTAGGATATAAATACTTGAATATGAATGCTGTTCCGCGAGATAAGTCTTTGCAGATGCAGTTAAGGTTGAAGGCTGAAGATACCGACGGGCGCATCCGCATCATGCTGGGTAGCCTTGGACAACAAAAGGCGGTGTAGAGATAGGACTTGTGAATGTGAAGGCTGGCAGCACTTGCAGGGAGTTCTATGCTTCGCTCTCTATTCCGGCAAAGCTGCATAAGGGAAAGCAGCCGCTCTTCTTTGTCTTCGAATCAGAGACCGAAGGCCAGTCCATCTGTGAGTTTTATGATTTCCTCATGTTGGCACGCCCATAAGTCTTTATACTTATGGAGGCGGATACTTATCTTGTGAGACCTTCTAAATAGAGCTATTGTATTAGTTCACAGCACTGAACACTTTGTTACACCCCGTCGGAACAGATTGTTTCTCTTGTATGAAACGACTTGTTTCGACGGGATAAAACGATTTGTTCCGTTATAGGAAACACTTTGTTTCCTTATAGAGAACACTCTGTTCCATTATAGGAAACAAACCGTTTCCATAGTCGGAAATGAAATGGGGCATATGCTTCATTGATACCGCTATTACTTTTCCTCCTCGAATATTCGGTTGAAACTTGCCGCAGCTGTCCTTCGTCTGCGATAATGGCTTGGAGCTTCTTCAGCTGTTCCGCATTCTTCCCCTCGGGAAACCAGAGCTTCAGATAACCGCCAGGTGCATATTTTGCCATGAGATGCTGATGGAACCGCTGGTAGTGCCACTCCTTGTCGGCGGCAGGATTCTGTTTCAATCCGTACTGCACGGTGCGGCGCAGGGTGATGTCCGGGTCGATGATACGGTCCGCTTCGGCAACAATCTTGCCGTAGATGCTACGAGGTTCGTGGTCTGTAGAGGCCCGGTGGTCCTCTACGGCTTCTTTCATGAGGAGGATTTCCGTGTCGGAGAACCATTGCCGCAGGGTGGAGTCCGCCATCAGTATCTCGCCGGAGACAAGGTGGTGGGTGGCGCGGTCGCGGCACAGTCCCGTGTCATGGTAGGCGGCAATGACGTATGCCAGGCGTTCGTCCGCTTCGGGATATTGCCGGGCGAGGGCAAGGCTTTCTTCGATGACGGTGCGGACGTGTGAGAGGTTGTGTGCCTTGTCAAACTCCTTGTACCGGGGAATGATTGCTGTCTCGATGTAGGTAATGAGGGTCTCGGGTATCATGTGGCATTCCTTTTTAGGAGGCGAAGATATAATAAAAGAGCCGGAATGTGCGAATCATTCCGGCTCTTTTATGAAAGGTTTCGGTTATTGTTGTTAGGAATAAGATTTCTTACTTTAAGAGAGAGTTTGTCAATTACATGTTAGGGTTGTCCATGATTACTGTCATCTCGGGAACCAGTATGTATTCGCCTTTCTTGTTGTTCCATTTGTAGTATGTGGTAGTCATCGTCTTGCCTTGGTATGCATAGCGGATGCACATGTCCTTGCCCCATGTATTCTTGGTGCTGTTCCATTTCAGGGCTTCGCTTTCCGTCATGCGGTTCTGGTCGTCGTACTTATAATTGTACTTCATATAGTTGGCAAGCGTGTTTCCGTCCATCTTGTATACGGTCTCTGCCACTTTCATGCCATTTACTTCTTCCGAATTGTAAATGAGGTTGCTCTTATTGTCGGCTGAGGCATTTAATCCGCAAACTAAGAGAAGTGCTGAAACAATCACTGTTTTTAAAGATACTTTTGCTTTCATGGTTTTATGTCTTTTTTAGTTTAACTTTCTATTTTCTATCAATATGTCATTGATTTCGCTGCAAAGGTACGTATTAAATTGACATAAATATAAATATTGGATTAAATTTTATCAATATGTCAGTAGTGAGGGTTTCGGTATGCTTTCCTTTTGGCAAGATTGGTGAATAAAAAATATCCGGCAGTGAGGTCGCCGGATATTCTGATGAGCAAACTGTATTTGGAAAGGATTGCTTCTGTTGCTTTCTGATTGTAAGTTAAATAAAGTTATTGGGCTGTTTAGTGTGCCTGCAACCAGTTGTTTCCCCACCCACAATCGGCTTTCAGGGGTACGTACATGCGATATGCCTGCTCCATCTCTTCGATTACGATTTTCTGTACAAGCTCTTTTTCTGCCTCTGGAACGCTGAAATTTAGTTCGTCATGGACTTGTAAAATCATCTTTGCTTTCAGATTGTAGCTTGGAAGCGCTGATAGATGTGTGCCATGGCTACTTTTATGATGTCGGCGGCACTTCCCTGGATGGGAGCGTTGATGGCATTCCGTTCGGCATAGCCCCGTACCACCCCGTTTCTTGAGTTGATGTCCGGCAGGAAGCGCTTGCGGTGGAAGATGGTTTCCACATAGCCGTTCTCGCGTGCCACCTGGATGCTTTTATCCATATACTCCTTCACTTGTGGGTAGGTTTCAAAGTAGCCGTCTATCAGCTCTTTGGCTTCCTGGCGAGAAACGCCCATGCGTTCGGCAAGCCCGAAGACGGAGATGCCGTAGATGATGCCGAAGTTTGCCGTTTTTGCCTTGCGGCGCATGTCGGCGGTTACGTCGTTTATATCTATCTTATATATCTTGGCAGCGGTGGCGGCGTGGATGTCGTGTCCGCTGAGGAAGGCGTCTATCATGTTCTTATCTTCGCTGAGGTGTGCATGATGCGCAGCTCTATCTGCGAGTAGTCGGCAGAGAAGAACTCGCAGCCGGTGTCGGGGATGAACGCCTTGCGGATTTCCTTTCCGTCTTCGTCGCGGATGGGGATGTTCTGCAGGTTGGGATTGCTGGAGCTGAGGCGTCCGGTAGCGGTCACCGCCTGGTTGAAGGAGGTGTGTATGCGGCCCGTACGTGGGTTGATGAGCTGGGGCAGGGCATCTATATAGGTGCTCAGCAGTTTCTTCAGTCCGCGGTATTCCAGTATCTTCCCGATGATGTCGTGCTTGCTGCGGTAGCTTTGCAGCACCTCTTCGGAGGTGACGTATTGTCCGGTCTTGGTCTTTTTCGCTTTCTCCACGATTTTCAGCTTGTCGAACAGCACTTCGCCTACCTGCTTGGCGGAGCTGATATTGAATGTCTCGCCAGCCATCTCGTAGATTTCCTTCTCAATCTCCTGCAGACGGACGGTGAAGTGTTGGGACGATTGCTTCAAGGCTTCCGTGTCGAGCAGCACTCCGTTGCTCTCTATATTAACAAGTACGGGGACGAGCGGCATCTCTATTTCGTAGAACAGATGTTCGGCACCTTGCTCCTTCAGTTCCTTTTCCAGCACGTTTTTCAGTTTGAGGGTGACGTCCGCATCCTCGCAGGCATAACGGTAGACATCTTCGGGTGGAAGGTCGCGCATGTTCTTTTGGTTTTTGCCTCGCGCTCCAATTAGCTCATCGATGTGGATGGTCTGGTAGTGCAGGTAGATTTCCGCCAGATAGTCCATGTTGTGTCGCAGTTCGGGTTGAAGCACGTAGTGGGCAAGCATGGTGTCGAAAAGTTTGCCTTTCACCTGGACGCCGTAATTTTGGAGGATAATCATATCGTACTTGATATTTTGTCCCACCTTCATGGATTTCTCGTTTTCGAAGAGGGGACGGAACTCGTTTACAATTTTTAAGACTTCCTCTCGTTCGGCGGGAACGGGTACGTAGTATGCACGGTTTTCGGCATCACTGAAGCTCATTCCTACAAGTTCGGCGTCCATTGGCTCGGTTCCGGTAGTCTCGGTATCTATTGAGAGAATTTCGCTTGTAAGTAACTTTTGAATAATTTCTGCTCTTTTATCTTCTGTATCAATGAGTTGGTAGTCTATATCGAGCATTTCTAACCGCGTCAGGTTTGAATTTTCAGAAACGCCCGTCCCCTCGCCCGCAAAATTTGCAAACAAATCGCCTTGAATCGGGGCGCTGTTTTCGGGAGTGGAGGTTTGCGGCTGGGCAAACAGAGTCCCGGCAAAGAGGTCGGGTACCGGAGAGGTTGGAGTAGGGGAGGACGAATTGCCGCTTCCCTTTTTGAGTACCCGATCGATGAGTGTGCGGAATTCCAACTCCTCGAAAATCTTGCGGAGTTCCTCTTCGTTCGGTTCTTCGCGGACGAGCGAATCCATGTCGAGCTGAATGGGAACATCTGTTTTGATGGTGGCAAGGAATTTGGAGAAGGTTATCATCTCGCGGTTGGTTTCCACTTTCGTTTTCAGTGCGCCTTTCAGCTGGTCGGTATGTTCCAGCAGGTTTTCGATACTGCCGAATTCGGCAATCAGTTTCTGTGCGGTCTTCTCGCCCACGCCCGGACAGCCGGGGATGTTGTCGGAAGCATCGCCCATCAGTCCCAGCATGTCGATGACCTGCTCGGTGGATTGTATGCTGAACTTCGTCTTTACCTCTTCCGTGCCCATAACCTCGAATCCGCCGGTATGCTTGGGGCGGTACATGAAGACGCGGTCTGATACCAGTTGGCCGTAGTCCTTGTCGGGAGTCATCATATAGGTGGTGATGCCCTGCCGTCCGGCTTCGGTGGCGAGCGTGCCTATCACGTCGTCGGCTTCGTAGCCGGATACTTCGAGGATGGGAATGCGGTAGGCGCGGATGATGTCCTTTATAATAGGTACGGAAAGGCGGATGGCCTCGGGTGTCTCCTCGCGCTGTGCCTTGTATTGCTCGTAGGCCTCGTGGCGGAAGGTGGGGCCCGACGGGTCGAAGGCTACTCCTATGTGTGTGGGATTCTCTTTTTTGAGCACTTCTTCCAGGGTGTTTACAAAGCCCAGAATGGCCGAAGTGTTGAATCCTTTTGAATTGATTCTCGGGTTCTTGATGAACGCGTAATAGGCTCGATATATCAGTGCATAGGCATCGAGCAAAAACAGTTTATCGATTGAATTCATACATTTAATCCTTTTTTTCATGGTAAAAGTACAAAAAAATACCGTATTAACCGTTTTATTACTATTTTTGTAGGCAAATAGCGATGCATGGACAACTCATCATTGATAAAATCTCCGATTTCTGAGGAATTGGAGGACTTCAAGAAGCTTTTTGAAAGTACTCTCTCCAGTTCCAACCTTTTGCTGAACAGCGTAATTGCGCATATCCGGCAGAAGAACGGGAAGATGATGCGCCCCATTCTGGTGCTTCTGGCTGCGAAGCTTTTTGGCAAGGTATGTCCTGCAACCCTGCATGCTGCGGTTGCGTTGGAACTTCTTCATAATGCCAGCCTTGTGCACGATGATGTAGTGGACGAAGTACTGAACGCCGTGGACAACTCTCCGTTAATGCCATTTTCAATAATAAAGTAGCCGTACTGGCAGGCGATTATCTGCTTGCAACAGCGTTGGTGCAAGTGGGCATGACCCGTAACCATGACATTATCGACATCGTCTCCTGCCTGGGGCAGGATTTGGCAGATGGTGAACTTCTGCAGCTTTCCAACGTCAGCAATCTCCATTTCTCCGAGGAAGTCTATTTCGACGTTATCCGCAAGAAGACGGCCGTGCTCTTTGCAGCTTGTACGAAGGCGGGCGCTCTCTCGGTGGGAGCCAGCGATGAAAAGGCGGAATCTGCGCGTCTGTTCGGTGAATATATCGGGCTTTGTTTTCAGATAAAGGATGATATTTTCGATTACTCCGAGAGCAAGGAAATAGGCAAACCTACCGGAAATGATATGGTGGAGGGGAAGTTGACTCTACCTGCGCTTCATGTGCTCAATACCGTGAAGGATAAAACAGCGGAAGAAATTGCCGTAAAGATAAAGAATGGGGAGCAACGCCTGGCGAAATAGTCCATTTAATCGAATTTACCAAGCAGAATGGTGGTATAGAGTATGCTTCGCAAGTGATGTATGACTATAAGGAAAAGGCTCTTTCTTTGCTGGCTTCTTTGCCCGATACGGAGGTAAAAGTAGCGCTAGCCGGGTATCTGGATTATGTGGTAGAGCGGGAAAAATGACGGAACTGTTTCCGGTTGATAATATGAGAAAGCCTGATGGAACCCACTCCATCAGGCTTTATTTATAGGTAAATACAGCTTTCTCTTAGAAGAATTTCATCTCTTCACCCTTGATTTCCGAAAGCAGCAGGTTGGCAAGACGACTGGTTCCCAGACGGAACAGCTCGTTGTTCAGCCATTCTTCGCCGAGCACTTCCTTGACGATGGTGTAATAAATCAGTGCATCGTTCACGCAGTTGATTCCTCCTGCGGGCTTAAAGCCTACCTTGATACCCGTCAGCTCGTGATATTCCTTGATGGCCTGGCACATAACCAGGGCGCCTCCGGCGTGGCGGCAGGCTGCTGCTTGCCGGTGGAAGTCTTGATGAAATCGGCACCCGAATACATGGAAAGGATGGATGCTTTTTTGATGTTCGAAGCCGTCTTCAAAGCTCCGGTTTCGAGGATTACCTTCATGTGGTGCTCTTTGCAGGTTGCTTTGAGTTCTTGTATCTCCTCGCACATGCCTTCATAGTCTCCCGCCAGGAACTTGCCCACCGAAATAACGATGTCTATTTCATCGGCGCCTTCCATCAGTGCCATGGCAGTTTCTGCCACTTTCACTTCAATGAAAGTCTGGGAGGAGGGGAAACCTGCTGATACACAAGCTATTTTTACATCCTCCACTTCCAGCGTGTCTTTTACGACTTCTGCAAAATTGGGGTATACACAGATGGCTGCCACATTCTTCAGGTCGGGGAACTCTTCGTCGAATTTATTCACTTTCTGGGTGAATTTCATGACGCTTTCATCGCTGTCTTCACTCTTCAGGGTGGTAAGGTCGATGCAGTTGAAAAGGAATTTCTTTACCTCCGGCGTGTTGTTTGCCGGCACTTTCTCTGCAATGATTCTGGCAGCTTGTGCAGCTATTTCCGCATCATCCAGTTGGGTGTTGTACTTTGCCAGGGCGGCGTCATACTTACTCTGGGTAGCTCATTCTTCTCCATGGTCTTTCAATTTAGGGTTATTGATATGTCTTGTCTGGTCACGTCTGGTTTTCTTCTCGAAGTTGCGGCAGAAGGCGTCTGTCAGGTTCACTCCGGTCTGGTTCGCAAGGCAGAGAAGTACCCAAAGAACATCTGCCATCTCATCGTCGAGATTGTCTTTTTCTCCTTTCTTGAAGGATTGGTCGCCATACTTGCGTGCCATGACGCGGGCGAGTTCGCCCACTTCTTCGGTCAGTATCGCCATATTGGTGAGTTCGCTGAAATAGCGCACTCCGTATTCCTTTATCCAGGAATCCACTTGTTTCTGTGCTTCTTCTAACGTCATTATTCCTTGTTTTTTGTATCTATACAGATGGTCACGGGACCATCGTTCATCAGTTCTACTTTCATATCGGCACCAAATTCGCCGGTACCTATTTCTTTACCTAATGCTAAACTCAGTTCCCGGCAGAATTGTTCGTACAGTGGGACGGATATTTCCGGCCGTGCTGCCCGTATGTAGGAGGGACGGTTGCCTTTCTTGGTGGAGGCGTGGAGGGTGAACTGGCTGATAACCAGTATCTCGCTGTCTGCTTCAAGAATGGATTTGTTCATTACGCCGTTTTCGTCATCGAAAATGCGCAGGTTGACTATCTTCTTGCAAAGCCAGTCGATATCTTCTTTTCCATCGGATTCTTCGATGCCTACGAGTATCATGAGGCCCTTTCCAATGGAGGCTTTGCAGGTTCCGTTGATGGTGACGGAAGCGTGTCCGGCACGTTGTATCACTACTCTCATGTTGTTCTTGTCTTTTTGAGGGGACAAAGTTACGAATTAATTCGTTGTGTGCATGGCTCTGCAGGCTGATTTATCAGTCATTATTTCTCTGAGAAATAGGTCTGGATGATTTTGGCTTTCGCTTCTCCCACCACGGCGGCAAGCTCCTCGGCAGATGCTTCGCGGATACGCTTCACGCTTTTGAACTCCTTGAGCAACGTGCTTTTCGTCTTTTCACCGATACCTTTTATCTCGTCCAGTGCGGAGGCAATCTGCCGTTTGCTGCGCTTGTCGCGGTGGAAGGTAATGGCGAAGCGGTGCACTTCATCTTGAATCTGCGTCAGCAGTCGGAAGAGGGGGGTGTTCTGTTTCAATCCGATGGTCTGGGGAGGGTAGCCATACAATAGCTCGGAAGTGCGATGTTTGCCATCTTTGGCAAGTCCGGCGATGGGGATGTTCAGGCCAAGCTCGTCTATCACCTCTTTTACGGCGCTCATTTGCCCTTTTCCACCGTCGGTGATAAGAAGGTCGGGCAGGGGTGCTTTCTCTTCTATAGCGCGCTGATAGCGCCGTTTTACGACCTCTTTCATGGAGGCATAGTCATCCGGTCCCTCTACGGTCTTGATATTGTACTTGCGGTAATCCTTCTTGGAAGGTTTCCCCTTGACGAAGACCACGCACCCGGCCACGGGGTCGGAACCCTGGATGTTGGAGTTGTCGAAACATTCTATCTGCATGGGCAGGCGGTCCAGGTGCAGCTCTTGCTGTATCTCTTTCAGCAGGCGCACGGTCCGTTGCTCCGGATTCAGCTTTTCGGCTTGCTTCAGGCGGTCGGCTTTGTACTGCTTCACATTGAGGAGGGAGAGTTCCAGCAGCTTCTTTTTGTCTCCCCGTTGCGGGATGGTAAAGACGACATCTTTCAGCTCCATATCCAGTTCAAAAGGCACGATGATTTCACGAGAAAGGCTCTTGTATCTTTCCCGCATTTCGATGATGCCGAGAGAGAGCAGTTCTTCTTTGCTCTCATTCAATCGTTTCTTGTATTCAAAGGTGAAAGCCTGGTTGATGGCACCGTTCGTAATGTGCAGGTAGTTGACGAAAGCGGACTTTTCATCGCTGTCTTCTTCGATGGAGAACACGTCGATATTGTGCAGCACGTTGCTTACCACTTCCGATTTCGCCCGGTAGTTTTCCAGCAGCAGGTATTTCTTCTTTATCTTCTGTGCTTCTTCAAACTTCATTTCGGCTGCCAGTTCCTGCATTTGCTGGAAAAGCATCCGTTCTATCTCCTGGGTATTCCCTTTGAGTATTTCCTTGATTTCAGCGATGTTTTTCAGATACTCTTCCTGGCTTTGCTTCCCGATGCAAGGTCCTGCACAGTTCTTGATGTGGTATTCCAGGCAAACATTGAACTTTCCGGCACGTATGTTTTCCGGAGAGAGGTTCAGGTGGCATGTACGCAAAGGGTACAGATGCTTGATGAGGTCGAGTAATGCGTACATGGAAGGTATATGCTGTAAGGGCCATAATAGGAGGAACCGTTACGGATTATCTTCCGGGTTCTGAATACACGTGGAAAGTATTCGTTCTGCACGCAGATGCTGGGATACGTCTTGTCGTCTTTCAACAGTACGTTGTAGCGAGGCTTGTATTTCTTGATAAGATTGTTTTCCAGCAATAGCGCGTCTTCTTCCGTATTCACCACGATATATCGGATATCTGCAATCTTGCTGACCAGCACCCTCGTCTTTCCCGGTTCGTGCTCCCGGTTGAAGTAGGAAGACACTCTTCGCTTCAGATTCTTTGCCTTTCCTACATATATAATAGTCCCTTCGGTATTCAGATATTGGTAAATACCGGGACTTTCGGGAAGGTTGGATACAATCCCTTTGAGGTAGTCGTTAGTTCTGAGTTCTTCCATAATACCGACGTTTCACCACAGATTACACAGATTAGCGCAGATTTCTCTTCGATAAAACTGTGTTTTGTGGTGGATAAATAATCTGTGTTAATCTGTGTAATCTGTGGTGAAATATGAAATGGCTAAAGCGACAGCACAGCCTCCACTTCCACATCATCTCCAAACACATCCTTGCCATGAAGCTCTTTCAGCTCGATGATGAAGTTTACATACACTTTCTTGGGGTTCATCTGTTTCACCAGTTTGCAGGCGGCTTCCATTGTTCCACCGGTTGCCAGCAAGTCGTCGTGTAGCAATACTACATCGTCTTCATTGATGCATCCTTGTGCATCTGCACGGTGTCTTTGCCATATTCTTTCTCATAGCTCTCTTCGATGGTTTCTGCAGGAAGTTTTCCCGGCTTGCGGATAGGAACGAAGCCTGCTCCCAGTCTGGTGGCGAGAATGGGGCCCATAATGAAACCTCTTGATTCTATACCCACTACTTTGGTTATTCCTTTGTCCTTATACATCTCGTACAGTGTGTCCGAGAGCTCCTGCAGGGCAGCAGGTTCCTTGAACAAGGTAGTTACATCGTAGAATAGAATTCCCGGAATGGGGAAGTCGGGTATTTCCCGGATGCTTTTGGCAAGCGTTTCTTTGCTCATAATCAGTTATTTAATAGGTTTATTGAATTCTTTGTTTCACGTGGAACTTTGCGTTCTATCGTCCGCAAAGTACCAGTAGCACGTTGATGTCGCTCGGAGATACTCCCGGAATCCGACTCGCTTGGGCTATTGTTTCCGGATCTATCTTCATCAGCTTCTGTCTGGCTTCGGTGGAAAGGGATTGAATGGAATTATAGTCAAACTTACCTTTTATCTTGATGCTTTCCAATCTTGCCAACTTATCCGCAATAATCCGTTCGCGCCCGATGTATCCCTCGTACTTGATGAGTATTTCTGCAGCTTCTACAATTTCTTCCTTTCTATCGGATATTTTATCCAGTTCTCGTTTAAAGGCACTGACGTGTTCGGCAATGTTCTCAATCGTTATCTGCGGACGGTTTATCAAATCTATCAATTTGCATCCCTGGCGCAGTGGAGTAGTGCCGAGCTGCTCCAATACCGGATTGATTAATGCCGGTTTCATCGAGTAATTCCGCGCGAAGTCTATAATCCAGTTCACGGCTTCACGTTTTTCTGTCAGCAGCTTGTACCGCTCTTCCTTGACGAGTCCCAGCTTCCAGGCTTTTTCCGTGAGTCGCATGTCCGCATCATCCATACGGAGCAGGATGCGATATTCGGCACGGGAAGTAAACATACGGTAAGGCTCGTCCACGCCTTTTGTTACCAAATCGTCGATTAAAACGCCGATATATGCTTCATCCCTTGCAAGGGTGAACGGCTCTCCGCCGTGGCAATTGATGTGGGCGTTGATGCCAGCCATGATTCCTTGTCCGGCAGCTTCCTCGTAACCGGTTGTTCCGTTTACTTGTCCGGCAAAGAACAGATTCTTTATATTCTTCGTTTCCAGCGTATGTTTCAGTTGGGTGGGGTCAAAGAAGTCGTATTCGATGGCATAGCCCGGGCGGTAGATGACCAAATCTCTGAATGCCGGTATCTTTTTCAATGCTGCAATCTGGATGTCCATGGGCAATGAAGAAGAGAATCCATTCAAGTAGAGCTCTTGGGTTGTTTCCCCTTCGGCTCCAGGAAAAGCTGGTGCTGCGGTTTGTCGGGGAAAGTCACAATCTTGGTTTCTATACTGGGGCAATAACGTGGCCGATACTTTGGATTTGTCCGTTGAAAAGGGGAGAATCCGGCAGACCTTCCTGCAGGATGCGGTGTGCTTCTTCGTTGGTGAAGCAGGTCCAGCAAGGGAGCTGTTTCAAATGGCGTACATGAGTGTCCATGAACGAGAACTTGTGGAAGTCACATTCTCCGTCTTGGATTTCCATATCCTCATAATGCACGCTGCGTCCATCTATGCGTACGGGGGTTCCCGTCTTCATGCGTCCAAAGGTGATGCCATGCTTTGCGATGGATTCGGTTAATTGGTAGGATGCAGGTTCTGCCATACGTCCGCCTGGAAGCATGGTACGTCCCACGTGCATCAGTCCATTGAGGAAAGTTCCTGCGGTGAGTACTACACATTTGGCATGGAACGTTACTCCCCATAATGTGACTACTCCCGTAATCTCACCGTTTTCAACGAGGATTTCCTGCACGGTATCCTGCCAGATATGCAGGTTGGGGATATTTTCCAGTATCTCTCTCCATGCCCAGATGAATTTGTTGCGGTCGCACTGCGCGCGCGGACTCCACATAGCGGGACCTTTGGAACGGTTCAGTATACGGAACTGTATGGCTGTCTGGTCTGTCACCAATCCCATATATCCTCCCAAGGCGTCTATTTCGCGTACTATCTGTCCTTTGGCGATGCCTCCCACTGCCGGGTTACAACTCATCTGTCCGATTTTGTTCATATCCATTGTGATAAGACAAGTCTTCGAACCAGGTTTGCAGCAGCGGCAGCGGCTTCGCATCCTGCGTGTCCGGCGCCGATTACAATAACGTCATACTTAAACTCCATTCGTTCAGTGTATTTTAAAACTGTGCAAAGTTACGAAAAAAGTTGTATGCCGGGACGTGTCATATCTTAAAATCCGGATATATCTTCTTTGGCATTGCTTATATTTCCGTATCCAGCATCATACTTATTGCTTGGAATGCTTAGGCTATAGACATATTGCTTGTGTTTAGCTTAAAATACAATCAAAATGAAGCTTTTTGAATACTATTGCTTTTCTTTTTGAAAAAGATACATACCTTTGCAACGTTTGGATATTAAAAAGTGTTTTGATTGACTAATTTTAAGGAAGAGAAGCATGAGAAAGAAATTCTTCTTGTTAATCATTGTCTGCCTGGTTATGGGGGCGGGAGTGATGGCTCAGACGTCTACGGTCTCGGGAACAGTATTTGCCGAGGACAACAATGAGCCGATTATTGGGGCATCGGTATTGGTGAAGGGTACAACGCTGGGGGCCGTGACCGATATCGAAGGTAAATTTACAATCTTGAATGTGCCGGGCACGGCAAAGACAGTGATTGTCTCTTTTGTAGGTATGCAGAAAGTAGAAGCTGCCATAAAGCCTGCTATGAAGGTGGTGCTGAAATCGGATTCGGAACTGCTGGATGAAGTGATGGTGGTGGCTTACGGCACGGCCAAAAAGAGCAGCTATGCAGGTTCGGCTTCTTTAGTGAAAGCGGATGCGCTGAAAGACATTCCGACGACCAGCTTTGAAAACGCGTTGAACGGTAAAGTGGCGGGCTTGCAACTGACGAATAATTCCGGCCAGGCGGGTTCCGCACCGGCCATCCGCATCCGTGGCATAGGTTCTATGAATGCCGGGAATGAACCGTTGTATGTAGTGGACGGTGTTCCGGTCTCTTCGGGCAATACGGGGCAGATGAGCGGTGAGCTCTATTCTACCAACAACATCATGAATACGTTGAACCCGGAAGACATCGAATCTATTTCTGTATTGAAAGATGCGGCGGCCAGCTCGCTTTATGGGTCGCGTGCGGCAAACGGCGTCATTCTGATTACTACCAAAAAAGGACAGATTGGCAAGCCGGTGGTGACGCTGAAAGCCGAAGTGGGCTTCACGCCCTGCTGGGCAACGGACAACTATGAAACGGCCAGCGTACAGGAGAATGTGAATATGCTCTACACCGTATTTCAAGATGCCCGTACAAGTGGTAAGGGCGAAACGGACGAAAAGGCGGCAGCCTATGCCATAGGCCAGTTGAACAGCCGTTTCAACAAACATGGCTACCAATTTACCACAAATGGTACGGGAGCTTACGAGAACGTCAATATCCTTGAGTACGACAACTCCGGGCGTGGAGGCAAATACTACGATTGGGACAAGGCATATTTCCGTACCGCCATTTACCAGACCTACGATATGTCCGTCAGCGGTGCTACGCAGAATACCAACTATTACACTTCCCTTTCCTATACCCAGGACGAAGGACGTTTGAAGATGAACAGCTTCGACCGTGTTTCCGGTCGCCTGAACCTCACCCAGAAGGTGGGGAAATTCCTTGAACTGACCACCAATGCCAGCCTGGCGCGTACCAAGAAAAGCGGTTATAATGATACACGCAACACGGGCAGTAATTACTTCATGCAGACCCGTAACTTGCTGTGGGGACTCTACTGGCCCACTGATTACAAGACCGGCGAGCTCTGGACCGAACGTTACGGTAGCTACGCCTACAATGGGCTTTATTATGACAAAGAGTGGGAGAACGGTTCTACCAGTACCAAAATCATAGCTGCGGAGACGCTCACCCTGCATCTGATGCCGGGCCTGGACCTTCGTTCTATCTACTCTTACGACAATACTACTGTAAAAGACCATATCTATTACAGTGCCAATCACTATAAAGGCTCGGCAGACAATGGGAATGTCAACGAATACCGTACTACATACGAGAAGATGGTTACCTCCACTACCGCCAATTATACCGGCACCTTCGACAAACACACAGTTGGCACCATGGTGGGTTTCGAAGCGGAGAAGAACAAGACAGACTATGTGCGTGCCACAGGAAGCAATCTTGCGGTCAGCACCATTCATACAGTTTCTACTGCCGGAACGCAGACTTCTGCCGGATATTCCTGGGGAAACTCGATGGTGTCCGTGCTCTCCAAGTTGGATTATAATTACGATGAACGCTACTTCATTTCCGGTTCTTACCGCCGCGACGGTTCTTCCCGGCTCAGCAAGCAGGAACGTTGGGGAAACTTCTGGTCAGTGGCGGGAGCGTGGAACATCATGCGCGAGGGTTTTATGAGCAAATATTCTTTCCTGAGCAACCTGCGTATACGTGCCTCTTATGGTATTAACGGTACGCTGCCTTCGGACAATTACGGCTATATGAGCTTGATGAGCTATACCAGTAAGTACATGGGTAACCCGGGCGGTACAATCACTACCGTCACCAATGACAAGCTGTCTTGGGAGACGAGCTACAACACGAATGTGGGTATCGACTTCGGCTTCTTCGGCCAGCGTCTGCGCGGTACGGTGGAATACTTCAACCGTGATTCGAAGAACCTGCTCCAGGATGTTCCCATTTCGATGGTTACGGGATTTTCCTCTACGTTGCGGAACGTAGGATGCATCAACAACCATGGGGTAGAGGTGGAGTTGAGTGGTGACATCATTGATAGTAAAGGATGGTTATGGAGTGCCGGCGCAACGCAACCTTCCTCCGTTCTGAGGTGAAAGAGTTGTATGGCGGTGCGGACATTATCTGGTACGACCCCACCAGTAGCGACAGCCGTGCGCAATATGTATACCGGGAAGGTCAGTCCACGCTGGCTTTCTATGGATACGAATGGGCAGGTGTGGACAAGACCAACGGCAAGAACGTCTACTATGTAAATGACCCCAAGAATGGCAAGGCCGGAGATTTTGAGTATAACGGGCGCGGAGCTACTTATGACTATAACAATGCCAACTACACCATCATCGGCAATGCCGTTCCCAAAGTGTATGGGGGCATCAATACCTCGGTCTCCTACAAAGGCATAGCCTTTCGTTGGGCTTTACCTATAAGATAGGAGGAGACTTGTACGATGGAGCCTACATGGATGTGGCCGACGACGGTTATTATTGGGAGCGTATCCGTGCTAAAAGCTACTACAACAACCTTTGGACGCCAGACCATACGAACGGTACAGAGCCCCGTATCGAAGGTGTAGACCTCGATGACCCGCAACAATACAGCAGCCGCCACTTGTTCAATGCCAGTTATCTGCGCTTGAAGAATCTCTCATTGGCCTATACGCTGCCCAAAGCCATGACCCGCAAGGCTTTCATCGAGAATGCCCGCCTTTTCTTCACTGCCAGCAACCTTTGGACAATAGCCAAATACAAGGAGGCAGACCCCGAAGTGAGCGAATACGGCACACGTGGTTGGGAAACCCCTATCGGAAAAACGTTTGTCGTTGGCGTTGAATTGAAATTTTAATGAACTGGAGGAACTAACAATGAAAAAGATATATCATTTATTGGCACTTGTGATACTTGGTGCCTTTACATTCACTTCGTGTGACGATTTTCTGGATATGCAGCCCACCAACTCCGGAAATGCAGAAGGTGCTGTCGGTACGGTAGCCGATGCGCAGGTGGTTATCAACGGTGTGATGAGTGCGATGACCTCATCGTCCTATTACGGCAGAAACCTTTTTATGTACGGTGATGCCAAGGGCGGTGACCTCACGATTTTTGCTGCCGGACGCGGACTGGATGCATTCTATACGTTCAACCACACTTCCAACAGCAATACTTATTCCGGTTTCTGGAGCCGTGGATATTACTGCATTCTGCAGGTCAACACCTTGTTGAGCAACATTGAGAAGCTGGAAGAATCGGGCAGTATGGAAGACTTTTCCGAAGCCAAAGGGCAGGCGTTGACTCTGAGGGCGCTGTTCTATTTCGATTTGGTCCGTCTCTACGGGCTTCCTTACAATTACAACAAGACCTCTTATGGAGTTCCCAATGTAACCGAGCCGCTTACGGTGAACGCCCAGCCCACCCGTGCTACTGTGGAGGAGAACTATCGCCAGATTCTGCAGGACTTGTCGGACGGGGCGGCCCTGCTTGCCAAGAAGAAGACAAAGCAGAGCGGATATGCGGACTATTACACCAACATAGCCCTGCAAGCGCGTGTGAAACTCTATATGGAAGATTATGACGGTGCTTTGAACGCTGCCCGGGAGATTATAGAAAGCGGTGTGTACAAACTGTATGAGCCTGCCGATTGGACGGCTTCCTGGAGCAAGCAGTTTGGTTCCGAGTCCATCTTTGAGCTGGGCATCACCACTGAGGAATCAGACCTGGGAACTTCTTCTTTGGGCTTTTACCTGATGCGCTACGGACAGTTGAAGAATGCCATGGGCTGGTATCTTGCCAGCGATTATTTCCTGAACCGTCTGGGTGAAGACGAGACGGATGTGCGTTGGGGAATCATGGACAACGATGAATACTGGGTGGACAATGAGATTGAACGCAAGGGAGCCTGCTACAAGTATATGGGCAGTACCACTCTGGCAGGTGACGGCAAGGCAACCAATACAGCCGTCAATATCAAGATAATCCGTCTTTCCGAGATATATCTGATTGCCGCCGAAGCAGCCTTGCACTCCACGAAGCAGGAAGCAGGCGCAGATGCCGCCGCCGGTTACCTGAATGAAATCCGCAGGCGTTCTCCCGGACTGGCACCGGCCACTGCCGCTACCATTACCGATGATATGATTCTGGACGAGCGCAGCAAGGAGCTTTTTGGTGAAGGACAACGCTTCTTCGACATGATGCGTATGGGCAGAACCATCGAATTCAACGACGATTTTCAAGATATTCCGGTGAGTCACCGTGGAAAAACAATCGACCGTACTTTCGAGAAGATTGTGCTTCCTATTTCGCAGGATGAGATAAATGCCAATCCGGCATTGGAGAACCAGCAGAATCCGGGATATTAGTCATTCCCTGCTGTCTATTGTTTGCTACTCCTTGTATATCAGGGAGGTATTTTGCCAACAAGTTGTCACTGCCTTGGCAAACTTTTGCCACGCCTATGGCAAAGTTTTGCCAACGCGGTGGCAAAGTCTTGCCAATGGGAAGGCAAAACCTTGTCATAGGCGTGGCAAGAAAAGCGGAAAAAGGTGCCTTTGATGAATTTCTTTGATAAAATGAGATGGTAATACCTTGATATTCCACAAAAATACTATTTATTGGTTCGAAATTTCTATTCTTTTTTTCTGAATCGGCTTATCTTTGCTTTCGTAGAAACCAATAAAAAGTTATAATACTATGAGAAGATTTTTCCTCATATCGTCATTCTTGACGTTGTTTGCAATCGGAAGCTCGGCGCAATGGAAGCCGGCAGGTGATAAAATCAAAACGGACTGGGCATCCCAGATCAATCCCGCGAATGTGTTGCCCGAATATCCTCGTCCCATCATGGAACGGAGTGACTGGAAGAACTTGAACGGACTGTGGAATTATGCCGTTATAAATAAAGGTGAGCATCTTCCGGCAGAGTTCGAAGGGCAGATACTTGTTCCTTTTGCCATCGAATCCTCCTTGTCCGGAGTTGGAAAAAGAATCAATGAAAACCAGGAACTGGTCTACCAGCGCAGTTTTGAAATTCCTTCTGCCTGGAAGGGAAAACAAGTGCTGTTGCACTTTGGCGCTGTCGACTGGAAAACGGATGTATGGGTGAATGATGTGAAAGTAGGCAGCCATACGGGGGGATTTACTCCGTTCTCTTTCGATATTACTGCCGCCCTTTCTGGCAAAGGCAATAATCAGTTGGTCGTAAAAGTTTGGGACCCAACGGATAAAGGACCTCAACCCCGTGGAAAGCAGGTCAGCAATCCGGAAGGTATCTGGTACACTCCCGTAAGCGGTATCTGGCAGACGGTATGGATGGAGCCGGTTGCCGGAAAACATATCAAGAACCTCCGTATCACTCCCGATATTGACCGTAATCTGTTGACAGTGAAGGCTGAATTGAATAGTGCATGTCCTTCCGACTTTGTGGAAGTGAATGTGTATGACGGCAATCAACTGGTAGCCACCGGCAAAAGTATCAATGCAGAGCCGGTGGAGGTGTCCATGCCCCGGAATGCCAAGTTGTGGAGTCCGGATTCCCCCTTCCTCTATACGCTGAAAGTGACTCTGAAAAGCGGAGGCAAGGTAGTGGATAAGGTGGACAGCTATGCTGCCATGCGTAAGTACTCCACCCGTCGTGACGCGGATGGCATCGTACGCCTGGAACTAAATAACGAGGCTTTGTTCCAGTTTGGACCGCTGGACCAGGGTTGGTGGCCCGACGGACTGTATACAGCTCCCACAGACGAGGCTTTGCTGTATGATGTACAGAAGACGAAAGATTTCGGTTTCAATATGATTCGCAAGCATATCAAGGTGGAACCGGCACGTTGGTACACACATTGTGACCGTTTGGGTATCATCGTATGGCAGGATATGCCGAGCGGTGACCGTAATCCGGAATGGCAGAACCGCCGCTATTTCGACGGAACAGAACTGAAACGCTCCGCCGAATCCGAAGCCTATTATCACAAGGAATGGAAGGAAATAATGGATTGTCTCTACTCTTATCCGTGTATCGGTACATGGGTACCGTTCAACGAAGCCTGGGGGCAGTTCAAGACGGTAGAGATAGCCGAATGGACGAAACAGTATGACCCGACCCGTCTGGTGAATCCGGCAAGTGGCGGTAACCATTATACTTGCGGTGACATGCTCGACCTCCACAACTATCCCCAACCGGAGATGTATCTGTATGATGCACAGCGTGCCACGGTTTTGGGTGAGTATGGCGGCATCGGCCTTGTCTTGAAAGACCATATCTGGGAACCGAACCGCAACTGGGGATATGTTCAGTTCAACTCTTCCAAAGAAGTGACTGATGAGTACGTGAAATATGCCGATATGCTGTATCAGATGATAAAAAGAGGTTTCTCGGCAGCCGTCTATACACAGACCACGGATGTGGAGGTGGAAGTGAACGGTCTGATGACTTACGACCGCAAGGTGATAAAGCTGGATGAGAAACGCGTGAAAGAGATAAATACACGTATCTGCAATTCACTTAAGAAATAGGGGCATTTACAATTTACCATTTACAAAGTACAATTTGGCTGCGCTGTCATCTGCATAGTTAAATTGTACTTTGTAAATGGTAAATTGTACATTAAAAATGTTGTTATGAAACGATTGATTATAAAGCTTTTCCTTAGTCTGTGCCTATGGGCGGTATTGCCGGTCTGTGCGCAGGATGCTGTTCATTACTATTTCAGAACGATGGATATCCGGAACGGTCTTTCGCAGAACACCGTGTATCAGATTTTGCAGGATAGGAAAGGCTTTATGTGGTTCGGAACCAAGGACGGTCTGAACCGTTATGACGGATTGTCTTTCCGTATTTACAAGAAAGAGAACTCCGGTTTAGGAAAGAACTTCATAACTGCGCTCTACGAGGACCGCCGGGGAAATATCTGGATTGGTACCGATGGGGGAGTCTTTATTTACGACCCGGTACTGGATTCCTTTACCGCTTTCGATGAGGCCAGTGATAACGGCAGTATCATCAGGGATTTCGTCACCATGATTGGAAGTGACGAGGACGATAATATCTGGATATCGGTAGAAAACCAGGGGTTGTTCTGCTATAAACCGGATGAAGGGAGGCTGCTGAACCATCTGCACGATTCGGGACTGCCCAATGTAACCCGCTTTTGGCTGAATGGGAATACGTGTTGGCTGGCCTTGTATGCGGATAATCTTTACTATACGAAAGCTGACTTTGAAACTCCTCTGCAGCCTTTCAAGGACGCGGAAGGAAATGAGATTTTCAAGAATGATATTATCAACTGGCAGGTCAGCGGACCCCATAATTGTGTGTATATCGCTTCGCTGAACGGGTTGACAGAGATAAACCAGACTACCGGCAAGACGCGGAAGCTGCTGAACACCTATGTGAGGGCTTTGCAGTTCAAATCTGACAACGAGCTGTGGGTGGGCGCAGAGTCCGGCTTGTATATTTACAATCTGACGAATGACAAGATTACCCATTTGACCGTTCCCGACCAGGATGATTCGTATGCATTGTCGGACAATGCCATTTATTCGCTCTGCTGCGACAAGGAGAACGGCATGTGGATAGGGTCTTATTTCGGTGGAGTGAACTATTGTCCTTATCAGTGGACTTATTTCGAGAAGTTCTATCCGAGAGACAATCTCAGGCATTTCGGCCGTCGTGTACGGGAAATCTGTGAAAGTAATGATGGCACCTTGTGGATAGGTACCGAAGACAAAGGCTTGTTCAATTACAATCCGGAAAACGGAAAGATAGAGCCTTTTGAGCATCCGGCCATTTATCAGAATGTCCACGGCCTTTGCCTGGACGGGGATGATTTGTGGGTGGGTACGTTCTCCGGTGGTCTGAACCGGGTGAATCTTCGGACCAGGCAGGTGAAACATTATGCCAAGGGTGAGAGTGAGAATTCCATGGTCGCCAATGACGCCTTTACCATTTGCAGGACCACTACGGGAGACGTGTGGATAGGCACCACGTCCGGTCTGTTGAAGTACAATCGCTCTACAGATGACTTTACCCGGATTCCTCAGCTGAAGAATATGTTTACTTATAACATTCTGGAGGACTTCAACGGAAATCTGTGGTTTGCTACTTTCTCCAATGGAGTGTTCTGCTACAATGTAAGAAGCCAGCAGTGGAGGAATTATCTGTCTAATGAGAATGATTCGACCTCTCTTCCCTACAATAAGGTAATCAGTATCTACGAAGACAGCAGGAAGCGTCTGTGGTTCATGACGCTGGGTGAGGGCTTTTGCCGCTACAATCCGGAAACGGACAATTTTACCCGTTATGACATGTCGAAAGGATTTCCGAGCAACACTATCTACAAGATGGTCGAGGATAAGCGGGGTAACTTATGGATTACTTCCAATTATGGTCTGGTCTGCTTCAATCCCGATACGGAGAGCAAACATGTCTATACCACGGCAAACGGGCTGCTGAGCAACCAATTTAATTTCCAGTCCGGTTACATTGACAAGAAGGGACGCATCTATTTGGGAAGTATCAACGGATTCATAGCCTTTGACCCGGAAACTTTTGTGGAGAACACTTTTCTCCCTCCCGTAGTGATTACAGATTTTTATCTGTTCAACAAACGGCTTTCGGTGGATAGTCCGGATTCTCCTTTGGAGAAGAGCATCACCTATGCGGATGAGATAGAGCTGGATGCCGACCAGAATTCTTTCTCTTTTCAGGTTGCAGCCCTGAGTTACCAGGCACCCGAAATGAATGGTCTTGAATGTAAGCTGGAAGGCTTTGACCGCGACTGGTATACGGTAGGGCGGAATTCCATCATCAACTATTCAAACCTTCCTTATGGAAGCTATACATTGCGTATAAAAGGTTCCAACAGCGATGGCAAGTGGAACGCGACGGAACGTGTGCTCGACATCCATATTCATCCTCCTTTCTATCTCTCCACTTGGGCGTATGCTGTTTATACGGTATTGGCGTTATGTTCACTGGCTGCTGTAATTATCTATTTCAGAAAACGGACCCGGCAGAAGCATCAGCAGGCTATGGACAAGTTTGAGCGGGAAAAGGAACGGGAGTTGTATACTGCGAAGATAGACTTCTTCACGAATGTGGCGCATGAGATACGTACACCGCTTACACTGATAAAGAGTCCGCTCGAGAATGTATTGGCTTCCCGTTCTGTTTCGGATGACATCAGGGATGATTTGGAGACCATGGAACTGAACACCAACCGACTGCTTGATTTGGTGAACCAGTTGCTGGACTTCCGGAAGACGGAGACACAAGGCTTCCAATTGAATTTTGTGGAATGTGACGTGTCTGAGCTCTTGCAGAAGACGTATAAGCGTTTCAAGCCTTTGGCACGTGAAAGGGGGCTGGCATTGAGTATAGAGACTCCCGAAAGCTTGTATGCTTCGTTGATAGGGAAGGGCTTACCAAGATTATCAGCAATCTGCTGACCAATGCGATAAAGTATTCGGAGACCTATATACGCATCAGGCTATATTCGGAAGGTGAAAGACTGCTGCTTTCTGTATGCAATGACGGCCTTGTCATTCCGGTAGAGATGCGCGAGGAGATTTTCAAGCCGTTCATCCAGTATAAAACCGGTACCTTGCGCTCTGTACCCGGCACCGGTATCGGGCTTGCACTTGCCCGTTCATTGGCCGAACTCCATGAGGGTACGTTGTGCATGGAAGATTCGATGGAGAACAACTGTTTCCTGCTGTCACTTCCGCTGAAGCACGAGCAGACGGTGGCTATGGAGCATAAAGAACCGGTAACGGGCGGGGAATCCTCTGAGGAAAGTGGTGCAGGTACTGCCTTGGAACAGCACCGGTATACTCTTTTGGTGGTGGAAGACAGTCTGGAAATGCAGGCATTTGTTGTGAAACAGCTCTCTTCGGAATATCGTGTGCTGACTGCCGTGAATGGGGTGGAAGCTTTGAAGGTGTTGAAGGAACATACTGTAAATCTTGTCATTTCAGACATTATGATGCCCGAGATGAATGGATTGGAGCTGTGCGAGCATCTGAAGTCCGAGCTTGACTATAGCCATATACCGATTATCCTGCTTACGGCGAAGACGACCCTTCAAGCAAGATAGAGGGAATGAAGCTGGGGGCTGACGTATATATAGAAAAGCCTTTCTCTGTGGAATATCTGAAAGTGTGTGTAGCCAATCTGCTGAACAACCGTGAGAAGCTACGGGCTTCTTTCGTCAATTCTCCTTTTGTGCAGACGGGCAGTATGGCAATGACAAAGGCAGATGAATCTTTCCTTAAGACATTGAAGGAAGTGGTAGTTGCCAATATGCAGAATCCGGATTTCTGTCTGGATGATATGGCAAGCCTGCTGAACATGAGCCGTTCGAGCCTGAACCGGAAGATAAAGGCATATTGGATATGACCCCGAATGACTACATCCGCCTGGAGCGGTTGAAGAAAGCGGCGCAGCTTTTAAAGGAAGGAGAGTGCAAAATCAATGAGGTTTGCTACATGACCGGCTTCAATACTCCTTCCTATTTTACCAAGTGCTTCCAAAAACAATTTGGTATTCTGCCCAAAGACTTCGTGAAATGATAGCATGGAATGCTTGCTAAATATAACAATCCAATCAAATGCCCCTGAGGTGTCTCTCAGGGCATTTGATTGGATTTATAATTGCATAGATTGAAGCGATATTTGCATTAATTTTAGCTTTATGCGGATATATTTGCATCCGAAAGCCAACAATTTATAATACTATGACCCCTATGCCTATGACGTAACAAATCCTAATCAATGTTCTATGATTGGCAGAAGTGACTAATCACTTTCTGCGGTGTATTTAAAAAGCGGGCGTTAGTTTCCGCATAGTTTTAAAATCTAATTCTATAAAAAATGATCAAGAAAATCTTATTCTTATTCTTTGTTGTGTTTGCAGCTACCGCTTATTCACAAGATGTGACCATAACGGGAACGGTGACGGATGCAAATAGTGAGCCTTTGGTGGGCGTGAATGTATTGGTGAAGGGTACTACCACGGGTGCCATTACCGATATTGACGGTAATTTCTCAGTGAGTGGAAAAAAAAGGAAGTACACTCGTTTTCTCTTATATCGGTATGCTTACGCAGGAAGTTGTCTATAAGGGAACTGCCTTGCGCGTGGTGATGAAAGATGATTCGAAAGCACTGGAAGAAGTGGTTGTCATCGGTTATCAGACCGTGAAGAAGTCCGACTTGACTGGAGCGGTTGCCGTTGTTGATACCAAGGAAATGAAGAAAAGCGCTGCAGGAACACTGGTCAGCCAGATGCAGGGTTTGGCAACCGGTATTAACGTACGCAGTAGCGGTAGGGCGGGCGAAGATGCCTCTATTGAAATTCGCGGTGTCGGTTCTTTGAGTAATAACTCTCCGTTGTGGGTAATTGATGGTATGATTACAGATCCGGGAGTTGACTTCAACCCTGCAGATGCAGAATCCATCCAGATTCTGAAGGACGCTTCTGCTGCTGCCATCTACGGTTCGCGTGCTGCCAATGGTGTGATTATCGTTACTACCAAGAAGGGTACGAAAGGTCCCATGAAGGTGAATGTAAGCGTAAAGGAAACATTGGAATGGAGCCCGAAATTTGATTTGATGAATGCGGCAGAATATATCAAGTATAATGATATTGCCTATAATGAAGCTATCAAAGATGGCATTGCTACTGTAAACAGCACTCAGAAACACTCACAGTATGATACCAACTGGCAGGATGAAGTGTTGAAGACCGCATTGGTGCAGGACTACAACGTATCACTCTCCGGTGGCGGTGACTCCGGTAGTTATTTTGTATCAGCCGGCTACTATAACAATGACGGCGTTTCTTATGGAAATACTTTCGACCGTTATAGCTTCCGTGTCAATACACAAGGTAAAAAGGCTGGTTCTCTTTTGGTGAAAACTTGGCTTATTCACTCACAAACACAGACCCGAACCAGACCAATACCTACAATGACTTTTTGCGTATGATGCCTACTATTCCTATCTATGATGAGAATAATCCGGGTGGATATGGCTATGGTGATGCTGCCAAATACAATACTTTTGGTGTGAACCCGATTGCCCGTGAAGATTTGGAATACCGTCATTTCCGCCAGAATCGTTTGAATGGTTCTTTATGGTTGGAATTCAAGCCATTCGAATTCCTTTCCTATAAATTCAATGGTGGTATTGATCTTTACTTTTATGAGAATTCATGGTTCCGTGGAGAAGGTAACTGGACTCAGAATCAGGAACACCGTGATCCGGAAAGCCAGAAGGCGCGTGACAATACCTACAACATGTTGATTGAGCACACGTTGAACTTCAATAAGGATTTTGGCAAGCATCATGTGGATGCTGTAGTCGGTACTACTTACCAGCACCATGAATGGGAAGGCTTGTGGGCTTCCCGTCTGAACTTCCCGATGTTGGGTAACGGTGATTATCTGACTGTATTGAATGCCGGACAAAGCAACCAGCAGAATTCAAACAGTATCAGTGAGAATGCGATGATTTCTTATTTGGGACGTGCGAACTACATTTATGATGATAAATACTATCTGACTGCCACCTTCCGTCGTGACGGAACCTCCCGTCTGGCTAAGGAAAACCGTTGGGGTAATTTCCCGTCATTCTCCGGTGCCTGGAGAATTTCAAAAGAGGAATTCTTTGATGTGCCTTGGATTAATGATTTGAAGATTAGAGGTAACTGGGGCCGTCTTGGTAACTCTTCCATTGGCGATTGGGATTATATTGGAACTATCAATCAGAGTATTGTAACTGTATTCGGAGGTGCTATTGTTCCGGGTTCTACTCAGGTGAAACTTGTGAATGCAGGTCTTGTTTGGGAAACGAAAGAAACGGTGAATGTAGGTTTTGATGCCAGCTTCCTTAACCAGCGCTTGACTGTCAGCGCAGAGTATTACAACTCAAAGACCAGTGATGTATTGGCAGAGACTCCGATTGCCATTTCTACCGGTAACCAAGGAGGTTCTCCATGGAAAAATGCTGCCAGCTTGCGCAACAAGGGCTTCGAGTTTACACTTGGTTGGAAAGACCAGATTTCGGACTTTAAGTATAGCGCTTTGCTGAATGTGACTACTATGGATAACGAAGTATTGAGCTTGGGCCGTGATGGTACTAATAGGGATTATATTGATTCCGGTCAGGCAAGAACCAAACCGGGCAGATCTTTGGCTGAATTTTATTTGAGAAAGACAGACGGTATTTTCAAGACACAAGAACAGATTGATAATTATGTGACATCTACGGGTACCCCCATTATGATTGAGGGAAAGCGTCCTCAATTGGGAGATGTCAAGTATCTCGATTTGAATGATGATGGAGAGATTACTGATGCCGACCGTGGTTATTGTGGTAGCCCCTGGGCCAAGATGCAAATGTCATTGGTATTCAATGCAGAATGGAAGAACTTCGATTTCAGTATGATGTGGAATGGTCAGTTCGGCAATAAGATATACAACGTATCCCGCTGGCAAGGACGTCTGTTTGCAGACAACTCCAACTATATCCGTTTTAAAAAGGGTGAAGAACCTTACCAGGTAAATCCTAACTCCAATACCCCGCGTATCATTTACGGTGATTTCCGCAACTCCCGTGATGCCGACCGTTTCCTGGAGAATGGCTCTTACTTCCGTATGAAGAACATTTCCATTGGATATAACTTCAGACAAGATTGGTTGAAGAATTTGGGAGTCGAGAAGCTCCGTCTGTTTGCTACCGGCAGCAATTTGATTACCATCACCGGATATTCCGGCTTGGATCCTGACTTCAAGGGTGCGAATTCCGTTTGGAACAGTGGTACGGACAGCTTTGCATATCCCAATACCCGTTCGGTAATGTTTGGATTGGATTTGACCTTTTAACTTATAAATCAGCTTATAAATTATGAAAAAGATATATTATGGATTAATGCTTGCAGGTGCCTTGACGTTGTGCACCGGATGCAGTTCGAGTTTATTGGATATTGATAATCCCAATGAAGTGACCAATGATACTTATTGGAATAAGCCGGAAGATGCGACAGCCGGTGTGAATGCCTGCTACAGTTTTCTTTATAAGGAAGGTACTTGGATGCGTTGGCTCTCTTTCCGCTATGATTTGACTTCGGACGAAGGATGGAGTTCTTCTCCTTGGATTGAATTGGGCGACTGGACACGTTTCCTTTACAACAACTATAATTTTTATGAAGGCAACAACATACATTGGGAGCATTTCTATGTAGGTATTTTCCGTTGTAATCAGGTGTTGGCTCATGTTCCTTCTATTGAAATGGACGAGACGACGAAAAACCAGGTACTGGCACAAGCTTCTTTCTTGCGTGCATTGTGGTATTTTCAGGTAAATCTGTTGTGGGATAAAGGAACTATGCCGTTGGAGCCTAAAGATGCTTCCTATATACCGGAAGATGCTTCCGAGCAGGAAATATGGGACCAGGTAGAGAAAGATTTGACTTTTGCCATGCAGTATTTGCCGGAATCTTGGGATGCTGCCAATCTGGGACGTGCTACCAAAGGTGCTGCCAAGCATTGTTGGGCAAGGCTTATATGCAACAACATAAGTATGACAAGGCAAAGGAACAGTTGCAATGGCTGATTGATAAAGAGGGCTCTTTGTACGGTCTTATTGCCAACCGTGAGGATAACTTCACCGACTTGGACGAGAACAACAAGGAAGGCATCTTTGAAATTCAGTTCGATGACCAGAACAAGGGTGGCACGGGTAATGACGCCAGTATGGCATTCGGTTTCCAGCGTACTCAGTTCTATGCTCCGAGTGGTATAGGTTGGGGAGACGGTAAGGCACGCCGCTGGCTGGTAGACGAGTTCTTGAAAGAGAAGCGTGTGGACGGAAAGAACGACTTGCGTTTGTACGGTAGCATTTTGTACCGTGGATTCTCACAAGACTTCCCCGACCAGCCGAAAAGTTACTATAGATTTGAAAATGCCGATTGGAATGACGGTTGGGGAACTGACCCGGAAGACTGCTATATCCGTAAATACAATACTTCGTACTATCGTAGTGCAGAAGATTATTTTGCCCGTAACAACTATCGTATCATGCGTTACGCAGATATACTGATGAACTATGCAGAGTGTCTTGTTGAAACGGGAACCAATCCTGCCGATGCTGCTGTTTATGTGGACAAGGTAAGAGAACGTGCCGGTCTAGCCAAGTTGGAAGACAGTCAGTGGAAAGACTGCTTGAGCTCTAAAGATGCCTTTATCAAGCGTCTGCAGATGGAACGTACATTGGAACTCTGTTTCGAAGGTTGGCGTTGGGCTGACTTGAAGCGTTGGGGATTACTTGATTCCCAGGCTGGAATTGATGAACTGAAAGCTCGTGACAAAGACTTTGACAACTTTATTGTTGGCAAGCACAGACGTCTGCCTATTCCAAGAGATGAGGTGGAAAACAGCACAGTAGGTGGTGTTGCACATCTTACTCAGAATCCTAACTATTAATAACTAAAGAAGGCTATGCTGGAAGCCTGTTCTCATTTAGGATGCTTCCGGCATAGCCTTTTCTTTCTTAAATCTTATACCATATGCTTGTCTGTAAAAAACTACTATTACCATTCGCTTTTGCTTGCTGCGGCAGCTTGTTTGCGCAGAACATCCAGAATCCGGTACTTCCGGGAGTGGCGGATGCCGGCGTAATGAAATATAATGGCAAATATTATATTGGCGGGGTCCGTACAAACGGGGATTTCTATGTATCCGATGACCTGGTTCATTGGGGGAAACCTATCCATGTCGTATCCATGGACAATGACTGGACCAGAGGCAGCGGAGCCGGAGATGACCAGATTCATGCCAATGACATGTTCTATCTGAATGGAGATTTTCATTTGTACTGGTCAGTCAATTATTGGGGAAAGGACAAGCATGCCGTTCACATTGTACATGCGCAGAGCAAAGATGTCTTGGGCGCTTATACAGAACCGGACAAGAAGACATGGATGGATAACCGTATCGACCCCAAAGTTTTCAGAGATGATGACGGGCAACTATACATGTATATGGTACGCTTTACCGATGGGAATACCATATGGGGACGTAAAATGAAGAACCCGGCAGAATTTGCCGGCGAACCGGTGTGCCAGTTCGCCTCATTGCCGGATACATGGGAAACGATGGATAACAGAGTAGCGGAGGGACCGTGGGTCATGAAGTATAGAGGCCGCTACTATATGATGTATAATGCCAACCACACCTCTACAGAGTGGGGCAATTATCAGTTGGGAGTTGCTGAGGCAGACTCTCCTTTAGGTTTTCAAAATGGTAATAAATATAGCTATCCGGTTGTAGGCTGCAATCAGACACAACTGGAGGAGAAGCAAGTGGATTTATTGCGGTATGGCCGCACATATGAGCCGTTGTTTGCTTATACGGAGAGCAAGCCGGGAAGCGATTGGACAAAAGTGACCTACGATGACTCCGGCTGGGCGAGGGGGGAGACCGGCTTTTCGTCCCGTGAAGTGAAAGGTTCCACCACCCGGCATCTGGGTACCTTGTGGAATACGCCCTCCTTATGGTTGCGAAAGACTTTCTCTGCCGGTAGCGAAACCGGTAATCTGGCATTGCGTGTCGCTCACGACGGAGATACCCGGATTTATCTGAACGGAACACTTGTCTACGAGAAGCAGGGGCGTGATTATTGTATCGTGAACCTGGACAAGAAGCTGCGTGCTGCTTTGAAGGAAGGCACGAATCTGCTTGCCGTAGAAACAAACAAGGGACGTTCGCAATTCTTCGACGTTTCTCTGTTCGATATGAAAGACGGCATTGCCGACGATATTCTGATGACTCCCGGTCAGCCCAATATTTTGAGAGGCCCCAACGGATTTGAATGGTGGCTGATTTATATGGCAAACAAGAACGATGAGCATCGGGGGCAATATATCAACCGTGTCCAGTTCTTCGACAAGACGTTGTTTGTGGATGGTATCACCGGCCCCCGCACGGCAGGTTATCATCCCGAACCTTCGATGCCTACCTTTGCAGGCAAAGGCGAGACAGCTTCGTTCGGTGTGTTGAAGGAGGTACAGCCGTCCGTGGCTTACTTGTTCGAGACGGGAGTCAAGACCGAGGGTGGAGCCGGCGTCATTGCCTGGTGGAAGGATGCAGATAACTGTGCCTATGTAGGTTTGGATGCCGAGAACCGGAGCTGGTACCTGCGTACATTTGTCGGCGGCAAAGAAAATAAGGAATCCTATGCCCTGCCTGAAGATTTCCATTGGGGTGTGTACCATCATCTGCGCATTGAGCGTAATGGTGGCTGTCTGAAGATTTGGCTGGATGAGATTCCCGCACCGGGGAGACATGTCTTTGCAGAGGCTGTTCCGGCAGAAGAAGCGGGTGTTCCCGGAGTATTTGATGAGACAAAGTCTGCCTTGTTCGAAGGGGCTACCTATACCATCGGCTTCGATGATGTGCATTTCCAGCTTTCGGGGAATGAGGAGTTGTTGAAGGGCGATTTCTTGAACGATTATGAATTCAGCTTCCAGTTGTCCGGCTTGTCCGGACAAGACAAGGCAGGAAGCTATCCGGTTTATGTGGATAAGGATAACTATGTGAAGGCTCAGTTCGATGGCATCACCCGTATGCTTGAGGTGACAGCGTGAAGAAAGGGAAAACTGCCTGGAAGAAGGAATTCCCGTTGGGATGCCTGCAAACGCTCTATCCGGATGTGAAGTATACCGACTTCATTGAGAAAGGTTATCGTTTTGCCGCACCTGCATGGTTGGATACACTTTACCTGAACCGTCACGAAGCAGGCAATAAATCCGAATTTGTGGATGACATGTTCGGCAAGTTCGACATAGAATACCTGAATGGCGGCGAATGGCATCCGATAGAAAACAAAGATAGGGGGATAGCAGAACATCCTGCATATAATTATTGTACCTTTACTCCGGTAAAGGCAGAAGGCATCCGCTTCATCAACAAGGAGGCGGAGGATTTGGAACGCCATATCTATAAGATAGGTGTACATGAATTGTGGAAGGAATCCTATAATTTTCGTGCCGTGCGTCGTGCAGACAAGCTGTATCTGTTTGTCGACGGCAGGGAGCTGGGAGCTTTGGATATACGCTACCCTGCATCCCGCATCGGATTCTGTTCGGAGGGCGGCTCTCCGGTTTATAGTGGTACGTTGTATTATCATGTAGGGCAGAGGCGCGATTAGACGCAATCGTGGGATGTGCCGTTCCGTATATATGTAATGAAAGATGTATATAGAAGCCGGTGTTTGTATTTCCTTGTGAATCAGTGTGATGGACTGGGGGTGATTCAGTATACGACTGAATGTATTTCAGTATACGATTGAATAGGATTCAGTATACGACTGAATAGGGTTCAATATACGGGTGTAACGGAACATCTTCTTGAAAGTAAATATTTATCATCATAACAATTGTTTAAGAAAGAATCATGAAAAAGAATTTTATATGTATGTATCTGTTTCTGTTGGCCACGCTGGCTTCCTGCCAGTCCTGCTCTTCAGACTATAAGGATGTGGACGATATTGTTGTCGAAGGAGTTGAAACGCCGGTGCTTTTGGGCGACCCGTTCATCATGTTGCACGATGGCACTTACTATGCCTATGGCACCCATGCGATGAAGGCATCGAAGTCTATACCTCCGATGATTTGAAGACTTGGAAGTATAAGGGCATGGCGCTCCAGAAGAAGGATGTCTGGGCCGACCGCTGGTTCTGGGCACCGGAGGTCTACGAAGTGAACGGGAAGTTCTATATGTATTACTCGGCAGACGAGCATATCTGTGTGGCAACAGCAGACTCACCTGCAGGACCATTTACCCAAAGTAAGAAGGAACCGATGATTGCCGATGAGAAATGCATTGACAACTCTCTGTTTATTGATGATGACGGCACGCCTTATCTCTTCTTTGACCGTTTCAACGACGGGCTCAACATCTGGGTGGCCGAATTGGAGAAAGACCTCATGACTATCAAGAAGGAGACCATGCACCCTTGCATCCACGTCTCTCAGGCATGGGAGGAGGTATGGCCCCGTGTGAATGAAGGCCCGTTTGTCATTAAGCGTAATGGGCTCTACTATATGACCTATTCTGCCAATAGCTATGAAAGTCCTTTCTACGGCATAGGTTGCGCCACAGCTACCGATTTGATGGGTACTTGGACCAAATACGAGGAGAATCCTTTGCTGCAGAAACCCGGAGAACTGGTTGGAGTGGGGCACAGTGCCACCTTCACAGACAAGGCAGGCAAGCTTCGTATCGTTTTCCATGCCCATAAGGACAAGAGTAGTATCCACCCACGTGCCATGTACATCAGTGACGTTTCTTTCGAGAAAGTGGACGGTGTGGACCGCATGAGAATCAGCAAGGACTATATGACGCCCAAAATAGTAAAATAAGAGATGGATATGAAAAAGAATTATATATTGCTACTGTTGCTTTGTCTTTGCTTTGCAGGATGCAAGGAGAAGACGGTTGTAGAATCAGACTATCTGCCGATTGCCGACCCTTACGTAATGCTTTACGAAGGCAAGTATTATGCTTACGGCACTGGAGGTACGGTAGAAGGAGAAGGCTTTGCCTGCTTCTCTTCCGATGACTTGAAAAACTGGACGCGTGAAGGCCAGGCGTTGTCGGCCGCAGATTCCTACGGTACGTGGGGATTCTGGGCGCCGGAGGTCTACTACATCGAATCGAAAAAGAAGTTTTATCTGTTCTACTCCACCGAGGAGCATATCTGCGTGGCAACGGCAGATGTTCCCCAAGGCCCGTTCCGTCAGGAAGTGAAGCAGCCGATATGGGATGAGAAGAGTATCGATACCTCTCTATTCATTGATGATGACGGTACGCCTTACCTTTATTTCGTGCGTTTTACAGATGGCAACGTCATCTGGGTGGCAGAGATGAACGATGACCTAACCGGCATCAAGCAGGAGACGCTGACAGAGTGCATTAAGGTGGAGAGCCTTGGGAACTTTCGCAGGACAAGCCTGCTAAGGTGGCCGAAGGTCCTTCAATTTTGAAGAAAGAGGGTGTCTACTACCTGGTTTATTCAGCCAATCACTTTGAAAGCAAGAACTACGGAGTGGGTTACGCGACTTCGAACAGCCCGATGGGACCGTGGAAGAAATACGAGGGAAATCCGATTCTGCAACATGCCGACGGCTTGATGGGTACCGGTCATGGAGCACCCTTCTGCTGTAAGGACGGTAGCTGGAAATACATTTTCCATGCACATTGGGATTCCACGAAAGTACAGCCGCGCACTTCGTATATCAAGGATTTTGCCATTTCCGACCAGGGAACGGTTTCTATCGGTGGCTCTCTTATCCGTCCGCAGGTATTGGGCAGTACATCACCCGAAAAGTAAAATGAAAGAATGAAAAGAATACATTGTATGAAGAAGTTTCTTGTATTATCAGTGTTATGCAGTCTGATAGCCTGTTCCTCGTCATCGGCTACAAAAGAGGATAAACCGGAAGAACAACAGCCGAAGAATGTCTATCGCAATCCGGTGATAGATTATAGTTTGCCAGACCCTTCTGTCATTGAGGGAGATGATGGATACTACTATTTGTATGCCACCGAGGACATACGCAATCTGCCGATTCACCGTTCCAAGAACCTGGTGGATTGGGAGTATGTAGGTACTGCCTTTACGGACCGTACGCGGCCTGATTTTGAGCCGAACGGCGGTTTGTGGGCGCCGGACATCAACAAGATAGGTGATAAATACGTGCTCTATTATTCTATGTCTGTTTGGGGAGGCGAGTTAACTTGCGGCATCGGTTGTGCTACTGCCGATAAGCCTGAGGGACCTTTTACGGACCACGGAAAGATGTTCCGCAGCAATGAAATCAATGTACAGAACTCCATCGACCCTTTCTATATAGAGGATGGAGGGAAGAAATATCTTTTCTGGGGCAGTTTTCGAGGAATCTATGCGATTGAACTGTCTGATGACGGACTCTCTCTGAAGGACGGCGCCACACCGCAGCAAGTGGCAGGAACCGCTTACGAAGGTACCTATATTCACAAGAAGGACGGGCATTACTACTTCTTTGCTTCCATAGGAAGTTGTTGTGAGGGATTGAAGAGTACTTACACTACTGTTGTAGGCCGTTCAGATAATCTTTTCGGCCCCTATGTCAACAAGAATGGCGGTAGCATGATGGATAACAAGCACGAAGTGCTGATTCAGAAAAGCAATTCCTTTGTGGGTACCGGTCATAATTCGGAGATTGTGACGGACAATGCCGGCAATGACTGGTTCTTCTATCATGCGGTGAGCACAAAGAAGCCTGAAGGCCGTGTATTGATGTTGGATAAGATTAGCTGGGAAGACGGATGGCCGACGGTAGAAGGCTCCGTTGCATCCACGGAAGCGGAGAAACCGAAATTTTGACAAGTATGAAGAAATCTATTTTAATCTCCTTGTTGGCCTTATTGATGATGGGCTGTCAAGTATCGGGTGGCAGTTCCTTGAAAGTGGAGGAAACCACTGTTGAAATGCGGAAGAATCCCGAAGGAGTAGCTGTATCGGCTCCCCGTTTCTCATGGCAACTGGTAACCGACAAGCAGGATGTGATGCAGACTGCTTATCAGATTGAAGTGGCGGACTCGGAAAAGGCTTGCAGGCCGGCTCCGGGCTGGTATGGAACAGCGGTCGTGTGGAGTCTGGCCAATCGGTGCTAGTGAAGTACGCAGGGGCGTCTTTGGAGTCGGGACAGAAATATTGGTGGCGTGTCACTGTATGGACAAATACCGGTGACAAGGCGCAAAGTAGTATCCAATATTGGTCAATGGCTTTGCTGGACAGTTCGGACTGGAAAGCCGGCTGGATTGGACTGAACGACAGTACAAACTTGAAACTGGACGGTGAGCGGACCATCCTTCCGGCACGTTATCTGCGGAAGGAGTTTGATTTGCCGTCACAGCCGAAGCGTGCAGTCCTTTATGTTTCGGGAGTAGGCTCTTCCGTATGCTATATGAATGGCGAGAGGATTGGAAACGATGTATTCGGTCCTTTGCCTACCTGGTACGATGCTTCTGTATCTTATCTGACCTATGATGTCACCCCCTTGTTGAAGTCCGGTACCAATACGATAGGCGTGGCTCTGGCAACGGCCGCTATCTTTCCATGCGCGCCAATGGGATGGTAGGTTTTGGTTTGCCCCGTCTCATGGCGCAGTTGAATATAGAGTACGACAATGGTGAGACGGTGTCGGTAGCCAGCGATGACTCCTGGAAAGTGACGAACTGCGGTCCTATAACCGCAAACAACGAATTTGACGGTGAACATTACGATGCCCGCTTGGAATTGGGTAAATGGACGGAAAACGGCTATGATGATTCCGGATGCAGTTGGCCGAACGGATGGAGGCTCCCAAAGGAAAACTTGTGGCACAGCTCTCTCCGAGTCTGAAGGTGATGGAGGAGATAAAGCCAATATCCGTTAAATCGGTAGGTGATGGAAGATATATCGTGGATATGGGGCAGAATATGGTAGGAATACAGCAGGTGAAACTGCGTGGCAAGAAGGACAAGCCCATTACTATGCGTTTTGCCGAAGTGCTGAAGGACAATGGTACGGAACTGTATCTTGACAACCTGCGCAGTGCCCTTGTCACGGATATTTATACTCCTGCTGCTGACGGTGAGTTTGTTTGGGAACCGTTGTTTGTTTACCATGGTTTCCGTTTTATGGAAATATCCGGTTTGGACTATGAACCGGCAGCGGATGATTTCACCGGTAAGGTGGTGTATGATGAAATGGCAACGAACGGTACGTTCGAGACTTCCGAGGAGTTGATTAACAGACTTCACAAGAATGCCTATTGGGGAATCCGTGGAAACTATCGCGGTATGCCTACCGACTGCCCCCAGCGTGATGAACGTCTTGGATGGCTGGGCGACCGCACTACCGGTGCCTATGGTGAAAGTTTCATTTTCGGCAATGCCTTGATGTATAAGAAGTGGCTGGTGGATATAGAAGAGTCCATGAATGAAAATGGAAGTATCTCTGTGGTATCTCCCGTTACTGGACCATCTTCCATGATGACGTGACTTGGCCGGCTGCCTATTTTTACGTAGCCGACATGCTTTACCGCCAGTTTGGCGATGATAGCTCCATCAAAGAGCGCTATCCGTCCATGAAGCGCTGGGTAAACCACATGACGGAGACCAAAATGAAGGACTATATTCTGGTGAAGGATGAATACGGGGATTGGTGCATGCCTCCCGAGTCGCCGGAGCTGATTCATTCGGAAGACCCTGCCCGGAAGACGAACGGCGAAGTGCTGAGTACAACGGTGTTTTACAGCATTCTGCAACTGATGGAGAAGTTCGCGCAAATGAACGGACTTCCGGCAGATGCCGAAGAGTATGCCGCACTTGCTATTAAAATCAAGGACGCTTATAACAAGAAATTCTTCAATCCCGGGACTGCACAGTATGACAACAATACGGTGACGGCGAACCTGCTTTCCCTCAGACTGGGTCTGGTTCCCGACGGATATGAAGATAAAGTATTTGCCAATGTCGTGGAGAAGACGGAAAAAGACTGTAAGGGACATGTCAGTGCCGGTGTGCTTGGCATCCAGCATCTGATGCGCGGACTTACCGAGTACGGTGGACTGGAACTTGCCTATAAGATAGTGACCAATGACACTTATCCCTCATGGGGCTACATGATTAAGAAGGGTGCAACCACCATTTGGGAATTATGGAATGGTGACACGGCAAATCCGGCGATGAATTCAAGAAACCATGTGATGCTTTTGGGAGATCTGCTGATATGGTTCTATGAGGATCTTGCCGGTATAAAAAATGCTCCCGCTTCCGTCGGGTTCAAGCAGATTCTGATGGAACCGGTATTCCCGGAAAAACTGAATTATGTGAATGCTTCGCATGTATCGCCTTATGGCAGAATAGGAAGTTCCTGGAAACGTGATGGCAATAAGCTGGAGTGGAACGTTGAGATTCCTGCCAATACAACCGCTACGGTCAAGCTGCCGCTTGACTTCCATGTACAGGTAGATGCCGGTCAGGCGGGGATTCATTCCGTGGAGGAGGCTGACGGTAAGCTGGTAGTCGAATTGGGCTCCGGCAAGTATGTATTCATGTCTGAATGATATTTTTCTAACAACAATAAAACAGATGTAACTATGAGACTAAAAAGATTGTTTTTGGGGGTAATGCTTTTGGCAGGCATTACGGGTGCAGGAGCGGCAAATGTTGCTCCGGAAGACATCTCTGCCTCTATTTCCTTAAAAGTGCCGGGGAATGATGCCAAGCAATATCCGCTGGCCTTGCAGAAGATGCAGGATGGTATGTACAGCTGCCGGGCTTCGGAAACGTTGCCGTTGGACATCATCCGCCAGGTGGTGGACAAGGATGGCAAACAGCGCATTACCGTCACACTCAAGGCGCTGGAAAATGTGTATTTCAACTACGGGGAACAGATAAAGACCGGTTACAAGCATTCGGACTGCCAGTTCTACATGCCGGGCTTCTGGTATCGCCGCAACCTGCGTTCGCCGAAGGAAGCTCCTTCTTTCCACACATCGGACAGTTGGCTGGTGCGTGAGGACCGTTTGAGCACTCCGCTGACGGCAGCTTTCAATCCGGCAAGCGGTACGTCCATGTCGGTTATCCGTATTGACAAGTTCGACAAGGAAGCTTTGACACTCATAAGGAGGGAGAGGTAATCTTGTCCGGCGAGACTTCCATCGGATATACCGGTTTCTGCAATGTGGATGGTGTGACTGTCTTGGCATACGGTTTCCCCTATAAGGAAGCACCGAAGACATATATCCGCAAATTGACGCTGGCTCCTGCCGTTGAGGCTTTCCAGTTGCTGCGTAAGGGCGATAGCATCTCCATGACTTGGGAGGTGTCCGAAAGGAATGCTGCCGATTTCTCGGAATGCGTACAGCGCACCTGGGAGTATTGTTATGACACTAACCGCCCGAAACCGGTTGACACACCTTACACGGTAGACCGCATGAAGGAGGTGATGAGCAACTTCTTTGTGGAAAGCTATGTCAGCAATACCCCCACTCATTATTACTCCGGTGTAGAGTTGGAGACTGCTACTTGTGCCAATACCGATGTTGCCGAAGTGGGCTTTGTGGGACGTACGTTGCTGAACGCTTTCAATGCTTTGGAGTATGGCAAACAGCAGAACCGCCAAGACCTGGTGGACAATGCCAACCATATCTTTGACACTTATCTCCAGAACGGTTTTTCGCCTGCCGGTTTCTTCAACGAAGTGGTGCACTACAACCGCGGCTTCAAGGAAACTAGACATAGCATCCGCCGTCAGTCCGAGGGAGTGTATGCCATCTTGAACTATTTGAACTACGAGAAACAGCAGAAGCGTAAACACCCCGAATGGGAGAAACGCATCAAGGGCATGCTGGACAGCTTCCTCAAGTTGCAGAACGAGGACGGCAGCTTCCCGCGCAAGTTCAAGGATGATTTCTCTATCGTGGATGCCAGCGGTGGTAGCACGCCTTCGGCAACATTGCCTTTGGTGATGGCGTCCAAGTATTTCAAGGACAAACGTTATCTGGCAAGCGCCAAGCGTACGGTAGACTATCTGGAGAAGGAACTGATATCCAAAGCCGATTATTTCTCTTCTACGCTGGATGCCAACTGCGAGGACAAGGAAGCCTCCTTGTATGCTGCTACGGCTGCTTATTACCTGGCTTTGGTTACCAAAGGAGAAGAGCGTGCACACTATGCCGGTTTGGCAAAGAAAGCCGCTTATTTTGCTTTGTCGTGGTATTATACTTGGGATGTTCCTTTTGCCGAAGGTCAGATGCTGGGAGATATCGGCTTGAAAACCGTGGTTGGGGAAATGTGTCGGTAGAGAATAACCATATCGATGTATTTATCTTCGAATTTGCCGATGTACTGCATTGGCTCTCCAAGGAGTACAACGAGCCGCGCTTCTCTGACTTTGCCGAGGTGATTTCCACTTCCATGCGCCAGTTACTGCCGTATGAAGACACATGTGCGGCATTGCCAAAGTAGGCTATTACCCGGAAGTGGTGCAGCATACCAATTGGGATTACGGACGTAACGGAAAGGGATATTACAACAATATCTTCGCTCCGGGCTGGACGGTTGCTTCTTTGTGGGAGTTGTTCACTCCGGGACGTGCGGAGCAGTTCTTGTTGAAAAAATGATAGTCTAAACAGTAACCAATATTGTATTTATGAATAAGATGATGACTTTGTTGGCAAGCGTGATGCTATTGGCATCGGCTTGCACGGGCAAACAGGCGAGTGAAAAGACTGCTTCTGGACTGGAACCTGCGAACTTCCGTACGGAAGTGGATGGCAAGCAGACAGACTTGTTTGTTTTGGAGAATAAGAATGGTATGGAAGTTTGTATTACGAATTTCGGTGGACGTATTGTATCAGTGATGGTGCCGGACAAGGATGGCGTTATGCGTGATGTGGTGCTGGGCTTCGATTCCATTCAGGACTACATCAAGTTCCCTTCGGATTTCGGCGCTACCATCGGACGTTATGCCAACCGCATCAACCAGGGTAAGATTACAGTGGATGGGGTAGAGTATCAGCTGCCGCGCAACAATTACGGTCATTGCCTGCATGGAGGTCCCAAGGGATACCAATATCAAGTGTTCGATGCCCGCCAGTTGAGTAATCAGGTTTTAGAACTGACTTATCTGTCGAAAGACGGAGAGGAGGGCTTCCCGGGTAACCTGACCTGCAAGGTCACTTTCTCGCTGACAGATGACGATGCCATCGACATTCGTTACAGTGCCGAAACAGACCGTACCACTGTTGTCAATATGACGAACCATTCTTACTTTAACCTGGACGGTGACCCCTCCAAGTCCAATTCGGATTATCTGCTCACTATCGATGCAGATGCTTATACCCCCGTGGACAGTACCTTCATGACTACCGGTGAGATTGTTTCCGTAGAAGGTACGGATATGGATTTCCGCACTCCTACTGCTGTTGCGCCCGTATCGACAATGACTTTGAGCAGTTGAAGAACGGCAAGGGCTATGACCATAACTGGTACTCAATACGAAGGGTGACATCACCCGTCCGTGTGCCACCCTCGAATCTCCCGTGACGGCATTGTCCTTGATGTCTATACCAACGAGCCGGGCATTCAGATTTATGCCGGTAACTTCCTGGATGGCACACTGACCGGAAAGAAAGGTATCGTGTACGGTCATCGTGCGTCCGTCTGTTTGGAGACGCAGAAATATCCCGATACGCCCAACAAGCCGGAATGGCCTTCGGCGTTGCTGAAGCCGGGAGAGAAGTATGACAGTCATTGCATCTATCGCTTTTCGGTGAAGAAATAAATATAGGGGATGTGTCATCTGTGTGCTATCAACCGTTTTGATACCCTCTTATTGTATGGCCTTTTTTGTGAATCTAAAATATAATATACAATGAGACACTTTAGTGTTTTTTTATTGGCTACTTTATTCCCTTTGATTTTCATGGGTTGCAAAAGTGAGGAAGACTCTTATCCTCCTATTCATTATGGATACAATTTAGCATTTGTCGATGAAAATGGCAATGATTTGATTGAGGGAATGCAAACCGGTCTTGGAAGAAATGGTAAGCCTGCTTTGAGAGAGAAAGATTACTCCTATAAATTGGTAGAACCCGATTCTAAAGATGACTTTACCGGACCGGACTGTATCTATGTGGAAAGCAGGGACGGACTTTTTACTTTGGCAATCTTTGATGCACTATGGGATGGATATAAATATGACAAGAAGCCTGAAGTATTGAGGCGTACGTTTGTTTGTCCCTATATCTTTGGTGACGGAGAGGAATATTCCATTATTTCCCATTGGAAGTACAATGATGGTTATGGCAGTGTTGAACTTATTAGAGTAACTATAGATGGTGTGGATGCCCGCATCGAATCAGGAGCAGACAAATATCACCCGTTAGTTGTCGTTGTGTTGGCAAAGTAACTTGTTTTTCTTAAATACTCTGTCTTGGTAAAATCAGCACTTTATCAAGACAGAGTTTTTATTCTTTGGATTTACCGCATCGCCAGCGCCTTATTTTCCGCCTCCTCCATAATCTCCCGTTCTCCCGGCCCTTTGTCATTGATGCCGCAAAGGTGGAGGATGCCGTGGATGATGACCCGGTACAGTTCGCGTTCGTAGTTGTTATCGGCGAACTGTTCCGCATTGGTGCGTACGGTATCAAGGCTGATGAAGAGGTCACCGCTGAGACGGTTTCCTTCGCAATAGTCGAAGGTAATGATATCTGTATAATAATCATGTTGCAGATATTGGCGGTTCACTTCGAGTATCTTCTCGTCCGAGCAGAAGATGTAGGCGATTTCACCGACTCTTTTTCCGTAAGTGGCGGCTACGGATTTTATCCATTCCGTGGTTTCACGCTTCTTGATGGATGGCATTTCCACGCCGTCTGTCTGATAACTAATCATTTTATTTACGATTTAATGATTTACGATGTACGATTGAAATTACGTTCTTGCGATTAAGCTAGTTCTTTTAAAAGAAGAATAAGTAACTGATGATGATGGCTGCAATGATGCCGGAAAAATCGGCAATCAGCCCACACGTCACGGCATTCCTCGTTTTGGTGATACCTACGCTGCCGAAATACACAGCAAGGATATAGAACGTAGTATCCGAAGCACCGCGTACCACGCAGCTCATACGGCTGACGAATGAATCGGGACCATATTGCTTCATGGTGTCAATCATCAGTCCGTTGGCACCGCTGCCGCTCAGTGACTTCATCAAGGCAGTGGGCAGGGCACCTACAAAACTGGTATCTACACCGAATAGTCCTACTACATAACCGATACCGTTCACCAGTATATCCATGGCGCCGGAAGTGCGGAAAACGGCGATTCCAACGAGAAAAGCAACCAGATAAGGGATAATGCGTATGGCAGTGGTAAAGCCTTCTTTGGCTCCTTCTATAAAGGCATCGTATACATTGATTTTCTTCCATAGCCCCCAGAGGATGAACAGCAGGATGATGGAGAACAGCAGTATGTTGGCAATTAAAGTGGAATATACACCCATTTCATCACGGCTAATCTGTGTGAACAGATAAATGAGTGCGGCAAAGAAAAGACTGATGCAGCCAATCAGGATAAGTATGGGCTTGTTCAGCAGGTTGATGCGTTGTGCAATGCTGACGGCAATGACACCGACAATGGTCGAGATGGCGGTCGTTATCAGTGTGGGGATAAAGATGTCCGTGGGTTGGGCGGCACCCATCTGCGAGCGATACATCATGATGCTGACGGGGATAAGTATCAGTCCCGAAGTGTTGAGTACAAGGAACATTACCATCGGATTGGTGGCAGTATCCTTTTTCGGGTTTAGTTCCTGAAGTTCCTTCATGGCTTTCAGCCCCATTGGGGTAGCGGCATTGTCCAGCCCCAGCATGTTGGCAGAGAGATTCATGAATATGGAACCCATGGCAGGATGTCCTTTCGGTATTTCGGGAAAGAGACGGCAGAATACCGGACTCAGCCAACGGGAGAGGGCATTGATCATGCCGCTGTTTTCGCCTATTTTCATCACGCCGAGCCAGAGGGCGAGTATTCCCGTCAGTCCCAGGGATATTTCAAAAGCTGTTTTGGAAGAGGAGAAGGTGGAGTTGACGAGTTCTGTGAATATCTCCACATCACCCATAAAGATGAGTTTGCAGAGGGCCACGATGAATGCGATGACGAAGAATGCTACCCAGATGTAATTTAAAACCATGTATCGTTACTTTGTTTCTAATGGATTAATATTTGTTTTCGTTGGCAAGATTCCAGGCGTTGAGGAAAGCTGCTTTGGTTATTTCTATCATTTTCTCCCAGTTCAGCCGATCGGTGTGGTCCGAAGGCTGGTGATAATCGGGATGTCCGTCTGTGTGGTACCAGATGATGGGGATGTTGCACAGGGCAAAAGAAGCATTGTCACTTCCTCCGTGGGGCGGTCCCAGGCGCGGTAGTCCGGTTGCAGGCGCAAGCTGTAGCGTGCAATGTCCTGCTTCAGCCAGTCGCCGAATACGGGGTGGGCGGCGGTGTAGAAGTAGACAACGTGTTGAGGCTGCTCGGGCTTATTGTTACGGCCTATCATGTCGAAATTGAGATAACCTTTCACCTGGCTGATGAAAGGACAGCTTTGTACAAAGTATTTTGAGCCGAGCAATCCCTTTTCTTCCCCATCCCAAAAGGCAAAGATGACCGTGCGCAGAGGCTTCTGTCCGGTGGCAAGAAATGCACGGGCTATCTGCAGGACGGCAGAGACACCGGAGGCATTGTCGTCTGCACCGTTGTATATCCGGTCGTTTGCCAGCGTCTCGTCCACACCCAGATGGTCGAAGTGGGCACCTACGATGACATATTCATCGGTCGTTCTCCCGGGATGGTTCCCAATACATTACTCATCTGCAGGATGCGGTGGACGCCTTGTTTAAGGATGGCGATGGAGTCGGGATGCACTTGCCACCGTCCCCGTTGTTGGCGTTCCTTGTTGTAAGCCTTGAAGGGTTGGTAATAATTGTCCTTTTCCAGCGGGGCAATGCCGGCTTCTTTCAGGCAGGATGCCAGATAGCGGGCAGCCAGTCGTGAACCGTGCATGCCTGCTTCGCGTCCTTGCAGCTCATCGTCGGCCAGAAAGCCGACAATAGCCTTGGCCGAAGTGCGGCTGATGCTTTGCAACCCCTTTTCTTGTGGAGATTGTGCATGTAAGGATAGTGCGAAAGAAAGGCAGCAGATTGCTCCCAAAACAGCTTTATACATGTCGTACGGTTTTAAGGATTGGACATACCGGTTGCAAAATTAAAGATAACTTTCCATAGTTTCTATATAAATGTTGTATTTTTGTCCATTGGCAGATGAATTCAAATCCGTGTAAATCAAATGAGAGAAGGATGAAAAAGAAGAATGAAGCAGTGGAAACCGTCTTGTGCGAACGTGTGCTTTCGGCAGAAGAAGTGGCGTGCATCTCGGTACAGATTCAGCAGGAATTGGAGGCGTATATCGACCCGGTGAAAAGGGAGTATCTTCCCCGTTTCTTCAAGACCGGAAAGGGGCAGTATGGCGAGGGGGATAAGTTTCTGGGAGTGGTGGTACCCAACACCCGGCAGGTGGCAAAGCAGCACAAGCACGAACCTTTTGGGGTAATGGCAACCTTGCTTCAGAGTGAATGGCACGAGTGTCGCCTTTGTGCCTTGCTGATGTTGGTGGAGCGATTCAAAAAGAGCGATGAAAAGGGGAAAAAGGAGATTTATGACTTTTACCTTTCGCAAACGGGCCGTATCAATAATTGGGATTTGGTCGATTTGTCTGCCCCCGGCATTGTGGGCGAATATTTGAAAGACAAACTTCGTAAAGACCTCTACCGGCTGGCGGATAGTCCGCTGCTTTGGGACCAGCGCATTGCTGTGGTATCTACCTATACACTTATCAAAAATGGTGATTTCATCGATATATTAGCCCTTTCGGAGCGGCTGCTCCATCATAAGCATGACTTGATGCAAAAGGCGGTAGGATGGATGCTCCGGGAGATGGGTAAGCGGGACAAGGACTTGCTGGTACAATTCTTGGAGAAGTATTGCAGGACGATGCCGCGAACGATGTTGCGCTATGCCATAGAGAAGTTTCCGGAGGAGGAGCGCAAGGAGTTTATGAAGCGCTGATGGGGAATGAAAATCGTTAAACTGTATTTTGCTCTTCTTGCCAACAAGTTGACAAGTTTTTGCCATCTTATTGGCAAGACTTTGCCACCGCGTTGGCAAACTTTTGCCATAGGCATGGCAAAGTTTTGCCAAACCTATGGCAATGTCTTGGCAAAATTTCTCTCTGATTATCAACGTACTACTTTTTTGGTGTTTTTCTCTCCATTCCATAGGGTTTTATCTTTCTCACCGCTCTTATTAATAGAAACCCC